>Ga0256404_1003880_pt1 | contig 29382 bp, 33 predicted proteins | sample RumenRJG_01DNA_FD_185990 | JGI IMG/M metagenome (GOLD analysis project Ga0256404, IMG submission 185990) | Bovine rumen microbial communities from Lethbridge, Alberta, Canada - RJG_01 | ecosystem: Host-associated > Mammals > Digestive system > Stomach > Rumen | place: Canada: Alberta | collected...
TTTGAGCAGATTTCTACCTTGATGTCCTTCTTTGTGGAACGAGTCTTGATAACGTTACCGCAAGCGCAGGTGATAGTTGTCTCCTCGTAGTTCGGGTGGATGCCCTCTCTCATTGCAAAAACCTCCTTTTAAACTAAAATTATGACTCATAGAAGCCCATCATTTCAGTTTAGACAGTAGTTCTATGTAGCTATCATTGTACGCTGTCCATTCCGACAGCCTTGTAATTATACCATATCTTTTCCCGATTGTCAAGCCCTTTTGCCGCATTTTATCAAACAGAGGCTGCGGCTTATTTCTCCTGCCTGCCGAAATGCACGAACGCAAGTATACCGATAGGCAGGAAGTATACACACCAAGCAACAAGTGCGAGCCTTCCGCCGAGACCGTTGCCGCCAGACGATATTTTTGTGAACATTCCCGTCATCGGCATAAATGTACAGCTGAGGTAGAAAACTCCGTGTATCATCATAAGTGCCCTTAGCCACTTGTCCGATCTGTTCTTCGGCTTGATCGCAAGCCCCGTGAAGAAGGTGGAAAGCGCCATCACACCGTAGCCGAGCAGGTCGAAGTTGAAGATAAGTCCGTAGCTGTTGAACTTTAACAGCTTTGATGCCTGTTCGTTCAGCTGTTCGTTGTTTACCGTGGTCAGCTGTGTAAAGTAGACGAGCATGATAAACACAGCGTACACCGCAGCAAGCACCATGCCGATATTCGCGGCGACTTTGCGGTCGCTTTCACACTCGCTTTGCAGACCTGCCGTCATCATGATGAAACCTATCGGCAGGATGATGCAGACGAAGTAGCTCCCCAAAGAATAGTCGACAAGCAGAAACAGTGCGAACAGAAATACTGTCACCGTAACTGCTGCCGAGCCGATCTTTGCTATTGTTCTGTTCATTTTATTTATCTCCCCTGTATTTTCTAACATAGTTTTACCGTGCGGAAAAAAGCACCTTTAGCGACTTAATTGTAGCACAGCACAGCCGCTCTGTCAATACGAAAAGTGCCGTAAATACTCTTTTTTAAGGGTTTTAAGCATTTTTTAAGACTTACCGCAGGATACAAAAAAGCTCCTGCATAAAGCAGAAGCTTAAAGCTGCTGTTCGGTTTCGTTTTTCAGCGGTATCTGCATTGCTTTCCAGCAGCGTAAAGCGATGTAAACCTTTATGCCGGTCAGCAGCGTTGAAATAATCACCGCAGCAAGCTCAATGAAAACGTTCATTACCACACTGCTGACAGCGTGAAAAACTATCGCCAGCGGGAGCATTATCCTTGCTTTGTCAGTCCTGATACCGTACAGTATCATAATGCACGATGCCGCACCCGATATCGTACCCTCAAACAAAGCCCAGAAATTAAGCGGAAAAATCATCGGGTGTGCGATCCCTTTGCCGATAAGTTTAAAGCAGGACACCCCTCCGCCAAGATCTTCATATGCTCCGTGACCTATGCTGTAAGTCACAGCGTCCTTGCATTCGTCATAGTCGCTGAGGATAAAGCGCATAGCAATGTATTTTGCAGTTTCTTCAAAGACTGCGTACAGCAAGCCTTGCTGAATATAAAATGAGATCGGCGTGCTGTAATCAAATCCCGAGCGTATTGCATTTGCAAGCATAAAAACAGGGAAACACAAAGCCAGTGCGACCACTGCCGGCAGCAGCCGTGCCTTTGTTCTTTTACGCCACAAAAGCATTATCACGATCGGACCAAGCAGCCTCGCCAGTCCTGCAAGCAGGCAGCTAAGATCTTTCATAACGATATTTTCAGTATTTTTTCAGCCGCCTGATGTACGCAAACGTCCTGTCCTCGCCCTTTTGCGCAAGCATAGTCAGCAGCTTTTCGATAAGCGCCGCAGTTTCTGGGTGGATGACTCTGATACCCTTTGCCCTGCTGTAATACTCCAGCGGACTTGAATCGGTGTAGCTTTCTTTCATATAAATCTTGCTTGCCGCAACTCTGTCGCAGAACATCTCCTTGACGTAGCGAAGCGGCATCTTGACAGGCTCCATTTTTCTTGTTTTGGGATTGTAGTCTGTCCAGTATTCAAAGTGGTGTTTGTTTCTGCCCTTGTGGTGCATCCACGCATATGAAAAGCCGTGATCCTCACGTTCGCCCTCGTTGGGGGAGCGAGTGCCCTGATAGAATTTGCAGCCGTAGAAAAACTCGCTTGGCATATACTTTGATAGGTCGTGGAAAAGCCCCTGAAAGCCGATGCCTGCCTTGAAGCAGTTTCTGATAACGGCGTGGCGGTGGGTGGTTATAGTTTTGAAATGCCCGATGATGTTCATGTGTATCATCTCCTTGCTGAAAGCATTATAACATATTTTCAGCAGATTTGCAACAAAAAAGAGACTGCTTTTTACAGCAGCCTCTTTATATTTACAGATAGAAGTTTTTATTAAACAACGCCCTGAGCCTTCATAGCCTCTGCTACCTTCAGGAAGCCAGCGATGTTTGCGCCTGCGATGAGGTCATCACCAAGACCGTACTCGTGAGCAGCCTCTACGGAAGCGGAGAAGATGTTCTTCATGATCTGGTGCAGCTTAGCGTCAACCTCTTCAGCTGTCCAGTTGTATCTCATGGAGTTCTGGCTCATCTCAAGACCTGAAACTGCAACGCCGCCTGCGTTAACAGCCTTAGAAGGACAAACGATCGCGCCGTTCTCTCTGAGGTATGTAACAGCATCAGCAGTTGTAGGCATATTTGAAACCTCAACATAGTACTTAACGCCGTTAGCGATGATGTTCTTAGCGTCCTCAAGAGTTACCTCGTTCTGTGTTGCGCAAGGCATTACGATGTCAACCTTCTGCTCCCAAGGCTTCTTGCCTGCGAAGAAAGGAACACCGAACTTGTCAGCGTAATCCTGAGCTCTGTTTCTGCATGAAGCTCTCATCTCGAGCAGGTAATCGACCTTTTCGCCTGTGATACCGTCTGCATCGTAGATGTAGCCGTCAGGACCGGAAATAGTAACTACCTTACCGCCAAGCTCGTTTACCTTCTTGATAGTACCCCAAGCAACGTTACCGAAGCCCGATACTGCAAAGGTCTTGCCCTTGATGCTGTCGCCGAAATGCTCAAGCATCTCAACTGTGTAGTAAACAGCACCGAAGCCTGTTGCCTCAGGTCTGATAAGTGATCCGCCGTACTGCATACCCTTACCTGTGAGCACGCCTACGAACTCGTTTCTGAGTCTCTTGTACTGACCGAACAGGTAGCCGATCTCTCTTGCGCCTACACCGATGTCACCTGCAGGAACGTCTGTGTCAGCGCCGATGTGCTTGCAAAGCTCTGTCATAAAGCTCTGGCAGAATCTCATAACTTCAGCGTCGGACTTGCCCTGTGGGTCAAAGTCAGAACCGCCCTTGCCGCCGCCCATAGGAAGGCTTGTAAGGCTGTTCTTGAAGATCTGCTCAAAACCGAGGAACTTGATAACAGATGCGCATACTGTTGGGTGGAATCTCAGACCGCCCTTGTAAGGACCGATAGCTGAGTTGAACTGTACTCTGAAACCTCTGTTTACCTGTACCTTGCCGTTGTCGTCAACCCAAGGAACTCTGAACATTACCTGTCTCTCAGGCTCAACGATCCTGTCGAAAACGCCTGCATCAATAAGATCCTGTCTCTTGTCTGCCACAGGAACAAGGCTCTCAAGAACCTCATAAACTGCCTGGAGGAACTCTTTCTCTCCGGGGTTTCTCTTCTCAACGTTCTCGTACACTTTCTGAAGGTACTCGTTTTTCAATGCCATCTTAAATATAACATAAGGCTTTAGATTTTGCAAGAGCAAATCGTGAAAATTTCAAAATTTTATACATAACACGAAAATATGCAGCTGAAATATGTCTGTTTTGGCGGATTTGCAAAAAACAGTTGCATTATTGCCTGCATCAGCCTGCAAAAATGAAAGAAAACCGCCGTTGACGAAACTGCAAAAAAAGTGTATAATGATATCGTAAAATCGGATTATTCATAAAAAAGGGCGTGACAGCATGAATAAAAACGAGTTGACCGCTGAGATAATCAGGCGGCTTGAGCAGGTTTATCCCGATGCGCTTTGCTCGCTTACATATGAAAAACCACACGAGCTGATGATAGCGGGACGCTTGTCCGCACAATGCACCGATGCACGGGTGAATATAGTCACCAAGGAGCTTTTTGCAAGGTACAAGTCTATCGAGGATTTTGCAAACGCAGATGTAGACGAGATCGCCGAGATAGTCAAGCCCTGCGGCTTATACAAAACAAAGGCGAAGTCCATAGTGGGTATGTGCAGGCAGATAATGCAGGACTTTGGCGGCGAGATACCCGACACGATCGAGCAGCTGACAAAGCTTGAGGGCATCGGCAGAAAGACAGCAAACCTTGTGCTTGGGGATGTGTTCCACAAGCCTGCGGTGGTGTGCGATACCCATTGTATCCGCATCTGCGGAAGACTTGGGCTGACAAAGAACAAGGAGCCGCAGAAGGTAGAAACAGACCTGCGAAAGATACTGCCGCCCGAAAAGTCATCGGATTTTTGTCACCGTATGGTGCTTTTCGGCAGAGAGTTCTGTAAAGCAAGAGGCGAGCGCTGCGGCGAGTGTCCCCTTTCGGATATATGTAAAAGCTGCAAAAAAGCAAAACCTAAGGAGTATAAATGAGCTATAAAACCATTTACGAACAGGCACAGGCAAGCTTTGTGGAGAAAAAAAGCGAATTTATCGGGCACATCGCCCCGGTAAAGACCCCCGAAGAGGCTGTGGCGTTCATAGAAAAAATAAAGGCTGAAAACCGCAAAGCAAGACATAATGTCTATGCTTATATTCTGCGTGATAAGAATACCTCCCGGTATTCTGACGACGGTGAGCCCCAGGGAACCGGAGGAATCCCTGTTCTTGATGTGCTGCAAAAAGCAGGATTGACCGATGTCTGCGTGGTGGTCACAAGATATTTCGGCGGTGTGCTGCTTGGTGCCAACGGACTTGTGAGGGCTTACTCTCAGGGCTGCAAGCTTGCTGTAAACGCTGCAAGGATCATGCAGATGCATGAATGCTCCCGGTTTGAGTTCTCCTGTGATTATAATTTGTACGGCAAGGTAAGCTACATTTTTCCCGACTTTGAGGTCATCAAGGAAAAAGAGGACTTTGCGGACGTTGTGAATATCGCCGTTCTTGTAAAATCAGAGCTTTGCAAACAGTTCAGAGATAAGATCACAGATATCTCAAACGGTCAGATCAGGCTGTCGGAAGAAACAAATCTTGAGGCTGATTTCGCATGATGATTGTGCAAATATACAAAAGTGTGAAAACCTTTATGAAAAATAAAGGTTTTTATTATTTTATAAAGTATAATGTCTTATGGAGACGTTATGACAGGAGGTGGGTTTCGGGTGGAGCCGAGAGAGTATACAGAAAAGCTTGAAAAGGATACGCTGTGTGAATTTGCCTGCCTCAGCAGTCAGACAAAGGGGCGTAAAGAACCCAATGAAAAATGCCGGCTTCGCACAGAGTTCCAGCGAGACAGGGACAGGATACTGCACTGTAATTCCTTCAGGCGCTTAAAGCATAAAACACAGGTTTTCCTCTCCCCCATGGGCGACCATTACAGAACAAGACTTACCCATACCCTCGAGGTGTCGCAGATAGCAAGAACAATGGCACGTGCCATGCGGCTGAACGAGGATCTTACAGAAGCCATCGCTTTGGGGCACGACCTTGGTCACACTCCATTCGGACACGCAGGTGAAAGAATGCTGGACAAGCTCAACCCAAACGGATTTCACCACTACGAGCAAAGCCTCCGTGTGGTGGATTACCTTGAAAACAACGGTAAAGGGCTTAACCTTACCTATGAGGTCAGAGACGGCATTGTCAAACACACCAACCAGTGGGCAGAAACTAAAGAGGGACAGATAGTTCGCTATGCCGACGTTATTGCTTACATAAACCACGACATAGACGATTCGGTCCGTGCAGGGATACTTCGTGAAGAGGATATTCCAAAAAGCATCACAGATGTTCTTGGGACCTCAAAATCCCGCAGGATAACCACCCTTATAAGCTCTATTATCAATAACGGCGCACAAGACCTGCATATGGATGACCGTGTGGCACAGGCATATCACGCCCTGCACAAATTCATGTTTGATTTTGTGTATACAAATCCCAAATGCAAGGCCGAAGAGGGTAAGGCGCAGGAAATGATAGGCGCCTTGTACGACTATTATACCTCACACATAGAGGCACTGCCCCAGGTCTATCTGAGCGCTGCGTACAAATTCGGAGCTGATACCGCTGTGTGTGATTATATCGCAGGAATGACAGACGGATTTGCTGTGGAGGCGTTCAAGGAGCTGTTTATCCCCAAGGGCTGGACAAAGTATTAAGGGACATAAATACAGGGGAGATCAAACTATGGATACTGTAAAAAAAGGATTGAAGATCGTCGGGATCATCTTTGGCTCGCTTATGCTGATACAGTTTATTTTTGTGGAGATCTTTCTTCTCAAAGGGGACGAAACAAGCTTTGGCGACATAACAGCTGTTATCAGAGTTTCATTTGGCGCCCAGTATGTTGAGCTGTCCAATACCACAGATAAAGACGGCAACCCGGAACAGACCATAATGGTAAAGGAAGAATCAGATCTGAAAAAGATCTTTGCCGACAATAAATGTGTGATGACAGGTCATTTGGAGGACCATTATTACAACTATAAGACCGCAAGCGGAAAAGAGTTTATTCTTTATCCTATGACCAGAGTTCCCGGCGGAGTATACGCAACCTTCATCCTCAGCGGAGCCACTATGGACGATGTTAAAAGCAAGCCGTCAGCTCTGAACTGACATATATAAACCACAAAACCGAAAGGAGAAAATGCAATGCCTCTGCCGCAGGATTTTATAGACCGGCTGAAGGCTGCCAATCCGATTGATGAAGTCATGGGCAGCTATGTTACATTAAAACGTGCAGGCAGGGATTATGTTTGCCTATGCCCTTTCCATAACGAAAAGACACCGTCCTGCCATGTTCATACCGATAAGGAATTTTTCCACTGTTTCGGATGCGGAGCCGGCGGAGATGTCATAACCTTTGTGATGAAGTATCACAACCTTGACTACTGGGAAGCTGTAAAAATGCTGGCAGAAAGAGGTAATGTGCCTTTGCCCGAAACAACTCCGGGATACAGCGACAGAACCGGTCAGACAAGAAAACGAATGTATGAAATGAACAAGGACGCTGCACGCTTTTTTTATTCTCAGCTTAAAACACAGGGCGGTAAGGTGTGCCTTGATTATCTTATCAGACAGCGAAAGCTGACGGTGGAAACCATAAAAAAATACGGTATGGGGTTTGCACCAAACAGCTGGAGCGCTTTAAAGACACATATGCTCTCCCTTGGCTACTCGGAGCAGGAGCTTATTGACGGTTCGCTGATCTCTGTATCGGCCAAGACCGGGCGCACGTTTGACTTTTTTGTAAACCGTGCCATGTTCCCTTTTATTGACCTTACGGGACATATAGTGGGCTTTGGCGGAAGAGCTCTTTCAGCCGACGATAAAAGAAAATATCTTAACTCCAAGGACACGGCAGTATATAACAAAGAGCGTTTTCTGTTTTCACTGAACTTTGCAAAAAATGCTGCTGTCAAAAGCAGACAGATAATTCTTTGCGAGGGAAACCTCGATGTTATATCCATGCACCAGGCAGGCTTTGAAAATGCGGTGGCATCCTGCGGAACTGCACTGACAGACAAGCAGGCAAGGTCGCTTAACCAGTACGCAGACCATATCCTTATCTGCTATGATGCAGATGAAGCAGGTCAGAAAGCTACCTCAAAAGCCATCGGCATATTGGAAAATACAGGTTTCAAAACAACGGTGGTGAAAATCAAGGGCGCAAAGGACCCGGATGAGTATTTAAAGCTTTACGGACCCCTCAAATTCAAGCAGCTTCTGAAAGAATCGGAAGGCTCTGTGGAATACGAGCTGAAAAAGCGTCGTGAGGGGATAGACACCGACACGGATATAGGTAAAATAGATTACCTTAAAAAAGCTTACGGCGTGCTGGCAGGTCTTAACTCCCCTGTTGAGCGTGATATTTATATATCAAAGCTTTCAAGAGAGTTCGGTGTGAGTAAGGAAGCCATAAAGCAGGAAGTTGAGATGCGGCGCAAAAACGCCAGAAAACAGCTGGAAAAGCGTGAATGGCAGCGCACAGTAACATTTACCGATAAAAAGCGGGACGAGCTGAATCCACAGGCTTTTGAGCACCCAAAGGAAGATTACGCCGAACAGGGCATCATCTATTATCTTTTCACAAATCCCGATCAGCGGGAAAAGGTGTGTGCAAAAATAGATCCCTCAGAGTTCGTCACCGATCTTAACAGACGGATATTTGAAAGCCTTACGGCTAAGATAAAGGAAAATGAAGATTTCTCGGTGGCTGCTTTCAATGCTGAATTCTCCCCTGACGAGGTGGGGCGTATCGTGGGACTGCTGGACAAGTACAAAGATCTTTCTGTTGACGAAAAGGTATGCAGCGATTATGTTGAGGTACTTAAAAAATATCACGAGAACAGCGAAAAAAAGGATGTTACAGCAGATAACGAAAGCTTTTTGAAGGAGCTTGAACGACTGAGAAATAAAAATAACGGGTAGGGCTTCCCTTTGGTGCAAGCCGTTTAACAGGTCAATTATTATATTTCAGATAGGAGATCATTTTTATGACTGACAAGAAGCAGATAATGGACAACCTTATGGAGCACGGCAAGGCTGCCGGCAAGCTGACCACAAAGGAGATCACAGACGCTCTGGAAAAGCTTGACTATGACGTTGAACAGATGGATAATTTCTATGACAACTGTGCAAGCCTTAACATCGAGATCATAGACGATATCGTTGTGGACGACAACCTTGATATATCCAATCCCGAGGAGGATATCGAACAGACCGATGTGGATATCTCACTTTCCACAGACGGCGTGGCTATCGACGACCCCGTAAAGATATATCTTAAAGAGATCGGCCGTGTGCCGCTGCTTACCTCCGAGGAAGAGATACAGCTAGCTGAAAGCATGGCAAGCAACAACGAAAAGGACGCTTCAAAGGCACGAAAAAGACTTGCCGAGGCAAATCTGCGACTTGTGGTATCTATCGCAAAAAGATATGTGGGCAGAGGTATGAGCTTTCTGGATCTTATCCAGGAGGGAAATATGGGTCTTATCAAAGCCGTTGAAAAGTTTGACTATACAAAGGGCTTTAAATTCTCCACATATGCAACATGGTGGATAAGACAGGCTATCACCAGAGCCATAGCTGACCAGGCAAGAACAATACGTATACCTGTGCACATGGTGGAAACAATAACTAAGGTGAAAAAGGCATCTTCTCAGCTGCTGCATAAAAACGGACACGATCCCTCACCGGAGGAGATCGCTCAGGAGCTGGACATGAGCGTTGAGAGAGTGCGTGAGATAATGCGTATCGCACAGGATCCTGTTTCCCTGGAAACACCTATCGGTGAGGAGGAGGATTCCCACCTTGGAGACTTTATCCCGGACGATGACGCTCCCGCACCGGCTGAGGCTGCATCACTTGTGCTTTTGAAAGAACAGATCAACCAGGTGCTCTCTACTCTTACCGAGCGTGAGGAGCAGGTGCTCAGACTCAGATTCGGACTTGAGGACGGAAGATCAAGGACACTTGAAGAGGTGGGCAAAAAATTCAATGTCACCCGTGAAAGAATAAGACAGATCGAAGCCAAAGCTCTGAGAAAGCTTCGTCACCCTAACAGAAGCAACAAAGTCAGAGATTATCTTGATTGATAAAAAAGGACAGGTACCGCAAATGTATATAACACTTGAAACAGATTACGCCGTTCGCATCGTTTCAACGCTATGCAAGAAAAATGAAAAGATCGATGCAAAGACACTTTCGGCAAATACAGGGGTCCCCCTTCGGTTTGCTGTTAAAATACTCCGCAAGCTTGTAGCACTTGATATAGTCAAGTCATATCAGGGTGTTCAGGGCGGATACAAGATAAACATGGCTCCCAGGGATATTTCTCTTAAAACCATTGTGGAAGCTATTGAAGGTACATACTGCTTTTCACGCTGCCTTGCACCCGACGGAGAATGTAACCGTGGCGCAAGCGGTAAATGCTGCAACCAGCGTGCGTTTGCAGAAATAACGAAGCAGGTGAACAAGCTTTTGGAAAGCTATAATTTTGAGTTGCTTTCCAAGGATCAGGAAGCCATAGACAAGGAACTTGCGGAGAATGAGAAGAAGACCGGATAATAACCAGCCAGAATATTCCATACCCATTGACCAGGACGGATACCCCATCGAGGAGGAGCCCGAAGACCTGCCCGAGGCGCAGCAGGAACGTAAGAAAACAGGAAGATTTGTCCGCAAGCTTTTGCTGAGACTTTGCATCGTCGGAATTATTTTGCTGATGATAGAATTTGCAATACTGCTGTATTCAGGGCAGATATGGTTCAACGAACCGAAGAAAAAAGATTATCCGGTACGTGGTCCTGTTATGGATGACAAGGGCGGAGAGATATACTGGTCCAAGTTTTCAAAGCTGAATATCCAGATGTGCTACCTTCGTGCCACCAAGTCCACTTCATATGTGGACGAAAGCTTTGAAAAAAACAAAGAAGGCGCTTTTCACTCCCGTATACCCGTAGGGGCAATACACATCTTTGACATCAGATCCGACGGAAAAGCTCAAGCTGAGAACTTTCTTTCCGCTGTGGGTGACATGGATGGCTGGCTTGTTCCTGCGGTGGAGGTAAGTCCTGGATTGTTTGACAGGCTTTTCGCTCCGGATGTTAACAAGGTGGGCACAAATCTGCGGGACTTTGTAAACACCGTAAAGGAAAAAACAGGGGTCTGCCCGGTTATCAAATGTTCCTCGGGGGCATATGACAAATACATCAAAGGCGAGTTCTCCGACTGTATGTTATGGTACGAGAGCCTTTACTCAGAGCCGGATGACAGCATCGACTGGACTTTCTGGGAATACACCAGCCGCACCAAGCTTTCAAGCTATGAACACGACTCTCACAGGCTGCATATGAGCGTCTACCGATACGGTGAGGACGAGTTCGGAAAACTTATAGTAAACAGAAAAGATACCTTATGAAAGGTATCTTTCTTTTTTATGCACATATAAATAAAACAGGGCAGGTCAAAAACCTGCCCCGTAAAGCAATCAATCTCCATGAACTGAATTACTTTTTGCCAAGCTCAGCTGCACACTTTTCACACACAGTCCTGCCCTTGAATTCAACTACGTTCTCAGCCTCGCCGCAAAAGATACAAGCTCTCTGAAACTTTTTGAGAACGATCTTATCGTCATCGGTATAGATCTCAACTGCATCTTTTACAGCAAGATCGTAAGTCCTTCTGAGTTCGATAGGAAGTACGATCCTTCCCAACTCATCTATTTTTCTGACGATACCTGTAGATTTCATAATATGCATCCCCTTATTTAGATATAAAACCTTTTTATCCAACATCCTTCATGGCTACATTATATCAGAAAGCTTGTAAAAAGTCAAGAATTTTTTGCTGTGTTTTTTTATTTTTATTACCGGTACTGAATGTGCGCTGAGATCGGCCGTATATTATCAACACATAAACCCCCGGATATGTATGTATATACGACCGGGCATTTTCAAGGAGCAAATAAGCTATAACCTTTTACAAAGGCGGTGAAAAACGTGATAGGAGTAATTACAGCTGTGCTTTGCGGCGTGTCTTTATGGGCAGCGGCAGTTCAGGGCAGGATGTCCGAGCTTTCAAAGGCAGCGGTAGAATCCTGCTCGGACGCTGTCAATCTTGCTGTGAGTCTTTGCGGAACAATGGCACTTTGGAGCGGACTTATGCAAATCGCCCGCAGATCAGGCATGATCCATCTTTTTTCAAGATCACTTCAGCCTGTTTTAAGGCACATTTTCAAAGGCTGCTCTCCAAAGGCAATGGAATATATAACCATGAACCTGAGCGCCAATATGCTGGGCATATCCAACGCTGCCACGCCTATGGGCATTCAGGCGGTAAAAGAGATGGATAGGCAAAACGGGAAATATACACCCAGATGCATTGCAATGCTTACCGTTCTCAATACAGCCTCGATCCAGCTGCTGCCCACAACCATCGGTAGTTTGCGGGCTGCTCACGGAGCAAAGTCCCCTTTGGACATCTCCGTTCCGATACTTTTTGTTTCCCTTGTTTCCGCCGCCGCAGGGTGCGCTGTGGTATACGTTTTGAGCTTGGGCAGGAAAAACACATGAGCGAGATGCTGATACCACTGGTCATTACCCTTATACTGCTGTGGGGAGTTATAAAAAAGGTGGACATAGCCCGGGAGTTTGCCGAAGGGGCAAAAGAGGGCATAATAAATCTTTTTGAGGTCCTCCCCTCACTTATACTGATGATGACCGCTGTGGGGATGTTTACCCGCTCCGGAGCGGTGGAGATGCTATCCTCTCTTTTGCTTCCCTTCACCCAGACACTTGGGTTCCCACAGGAATGTCTGAGCCTTGCAATGATAAGACCCTTTTCAGGCAGCGGTGCCCTTGCCGCTTTTGATAAGCTTCTGGGAAACATAAGCCCCGACAGCTTTCAGGGGCGGGTGGCAAGTGTTATAATGGGCTCCACCGAAACGACCTTTTATACGATCTCTGTGTACTTTGCAGCCATCAAAAAGAAAGCCTACCCTATGGTATTTGCAGGTGCATGCTTTGCAGATCTGTGCGGATTTGTCCTTTCGGCGCTTGCAGTAAGGTTATACTTTCAATAAACAGCCATCTTCAGAACCTGGTGAAGATGGCGTTTTCTGTATATAAAAGTACAGCATAAACTGTGGTTTTTCGTTAAAATTGCCATTGACTTTAATATGTATGTATGTTAAAATATCCATTGTGACATGTTATAATTTTATAATAATGCATAAATTGATCAGATTTTAGGAGTAGTTGCTATGGATATGGTCACGGCTTTCTCTTGGTTTTCGGATTTTCAGGAATCCTTTGAAAAGACCTTCATCCGTGAAGACAGATATAAGCTTTTTGTTGATGGTATACTGCTGACGCTGAAGGTATCCCTTCTGGCTGTGGCAATAGGTATAATCATCGGATTTATAATCGCACTTTTCAACCTTTCAAAGCATTTTCCGCTGAGACTTATCGGAAAGGTCTACACGGATGTTATCCGTGGAACGCCCTCGGTAACGCAGCTGATGATAATTTACTTTGTTATATTCGCATCGGTCAACCTTGAAAAATGGATCATTGCCGCTATTGCATTCGGTATAAACTCGGGTGCATATGTGTCGGAAATAATACGAGCGGGAATAATGTCTATCGACAAGGGACAGACCGAAGCAGGCCGCTCGCTTGGTCTTAACGGACGTCAGACTATGATGAAGATAGTTCTGCCCCAGGCGCTTAAAAATATATTTCCAGCGCTGTGCAACGAGTTCATCGTGCTTATCAAAGAAACGGCGATCGTGGGATATGTAGGTCTTATGGATATACAAAAAGCCAGCGATTTCGTTAAAAGTGCCACATTTGAAGCAGCAATGCCTCTTCTGGCAACAGCCGTCATCTATTTTGTGATAATCAAAATCCTCACCATATGTCTCGGACTCTTGGAAAAGAAGCTGAGAAAATCGGACGTAAAGTAAGAAAGGCGGCTGACGGTTTATGATTAAGGTAAAAAATCTGAAAAAGACCTTTGGCGATCTTGAAGTGCTTTGCGGGATAAACGAGCATGTCAAAAAAGGCGAGGTCGTTGTGGTCATAGGTCCTTCCGGTTCCGGAAAGAGCACCTTCCTGCGATGTCTTAATCTGCTTGAGACTCCTACCGAGGGAGAAATATTCATAGATGACGAAAAAATAAATGACCCAAAAGTAAATGTAAATAAAATAAGACAGAAAATGGGCATGGTTTTTCAGCACTTCAATTTGTTCCCTCACCTGACGATACTGGGCAATATAACCCTTGCACCTGTTCTTTTAAAAAAAATGACAAAGCAGCAGGCGCACGACAAGGCTATCGAACTACTGGGCAAGGTCGGACTTGCGGATAAGGCTGATGCTTATCCCGCACAGCTCTCAGGCGGACAAAAACAGCGTGTTGCCATTGCAAGAGCACTTGCTATGGAGCCTGAGATAATGCTTTTTGACGAGCCAACATCTGCTCTTGACCCGGAAATGGTTGGTGAGGTGCTTGACGTTATGAAAAGCCTTGCAGACAGCGGAATGACCATGGTTGTGGTAACACACGAAATGGGCTTTGCAAAAGAAGTGGGGACAAGGCTGCTTTTTATGGACCAGGGAATTGTTATGGAAAGCGGAGTTCCAAAGGATATTTTTGAAAACCCACAGAACGAGCGTACACAAAAGTTCCTTAGCAAGGTGCTGTGACACGGTGTTGTTTATCAGGCATATCTGCCTTATAAAAAAAATATAAAAGGAGAAGATTTAGATGAAAAAGTTTGTAAAAATCCTTAGCATGACTGTTGCTGCGGCTATTATGGCTGTAACATTTACGGCTTGTGCAGATTCCAGCAGTTCATCCGATTCAAAGAGCGGCGGCTCTATCAAGTTTGGAACAAACGCAGAGTTCCCTCCGTTTGAGTATGTTGTATCAAAAGGCGTTATCGGTGAATTTGACGGCATTGATATGGCTATCGCAAAGCAGATCGGAGAGGATAACAACAAGGAAGCCAAGATCGAAAATATGGAGTTCGATTCTCTGCTGGTAGCACTTGACAACGGCAAGATAGACGCTGCCATCGCAGGTATGACAGTTACCGACGAGAGAAAAGAAAAGGTGGATTTCTCCGAGCCGTATTACAATGCTAAACAGGTAATGATCGTTAAAGAAGACTCAAATATTGCAAAGGCTTCAGATATGTCCGACAAGAAGATAGTAGTTATCCAGGGCTACACAGGCGAGACCTGTGTAAAGAAACTCGGCTTCAGCTACCAGTCCTTTAAAAAGGGTACCGAGGCGATCATGGAACTTGTTAACGGCAAGTGTGATGTGGTTGTTATAGATTCAGCTACTGCTGATAAGTACGTTAAGGACAACAAGGGTCTGAAGGTCGTTGAAGACAATAAGGAGTTTGAGAACGAAGAGTACGCTATCGCAGTTAAAAAAGGCAACAAAGAGCTGCTCGATCAGATAAACAAGTCTATCAAGAAGATGAAGGAAGACGGAAAGATCAACGAGCTTGCTGCTAAGTATGCTGACGCTACCAACTCCTAAGGCTTTTTCACATTCAATGTGACAGAAAAAAATGATTTACATTAAAGCTGATGTTTTCAAAAAGAAAGCATCAGCTTTTTTTGATGTTTTATTGACCTGACCTTGTTTTTATGGTATATTAAGATCATAAAACTTATGGGGGATCAATATGAAAAAACGACCTGTCGAGGGCGATAATATAAAGAGCGACTTCGGCGAATACAGGACCGCCGCTGAAAAGGGACAGTCGTTCGTGTTCGCAGGCGGCAAGTGGAAGGACATGACCGACAACGACGTAAAGAACATTTTAAAGACAGATTTTGAGCCGGGCAACTGCTGCAATAAAAGCACTGTACGTAAAACAGGGGGAAAGGCTATGCGATGCAGGCAATAAGACTGGCGGAAAACTTGCACGGTGAGCACGGCTGGGCTCTGGAAACTATCCTGCAGGAGGACGGGAACTGCCGTCTTTACGAGAGGCTCGGCTACAAGAGGACAGGCAGGACTGAAAAGATCAATGAGTATATGGATCTTGTTTACTATAAAAAAGAATTGACACAGGAGGTTTAACAAATGCCTTTCAGAATCATTACCGGTGACATTACCAAAGTCACCGCAGACGCTATCGTCAATGCTGCGAACTCTTCGCTGCTGGGCGGAGGCGGAGTTGACGGAGCGATACACCGTGCAGCAGGCAGCGGACTTTTGGCAGAGTGCCGCACGCTTGGCGGCTGCAAAACAGGCGAGGCTAAAATAACAGGCGGCTACGATCTGCCCGGCAAGCACGTTATACACACCGTAGGTCCCGTCTGGCAGGGGGGCACAAACGGCGAGAGCGAACTGCTGTATTCCTGCTACAAAAATTCCCTTGAACTTGCAAAGCAAAACGGCTGCGAGAGCATTGCGTTCCCGCTGATCTCCTCGGGCATTTACGGCTACCCAAAGGACAAGGCTTTGCAGGTTGCTGTGAAGGCAATAAGCGATTTTCTTTCGGCAAGTGACATGGACGTTACGCTGGTTATGTTCAGCAAGAGCTCCTTTGAGCTGGATCATGCTCTTAAAACGAGCATCAGCAGTTTCATTGGTGAAAACTCTGCTGTCTTTGCCCAGGCATCGCAAGCTGCGGTATGTTCCGCTCGCCCCGAGCCGGACTTTAAGGCAGAGCGAAAAGGTCTTAAAAAGCTTTTCAGGGCAGCGGAAAAATGCGGATCTGCCTCTGCCGGTACTGCTGCTTTCATGCAGGCTCAAGCTGAGAAATGCAGCGTTTGCGATGAAGCGCCGTATGACCTTGACCAATTCATAAAAAGCCGTGACGAGTCGTTTTCACAGTCCCTTCTCAGACTTATAGACCAAAGCGGCATGAGCGATGTTCAGACCTACCGCAAGGCTAACATCGACCGAAAGCTTTTTTCAAAAATACGCAGCGATGTGAATTACAAACCTAAGAAACAGACTGTGATCGCTTTTGCACTCGCCCTTGAACTTGATCTTGAGGGCGTAAAAGATCTTCTTGCCAAGGCAGGCTACACCCTTTCAGACAGTCTTAAATTTGATCTGATAGTAAAATACTTTATTTTGCACAACAATTATGATATTTTTGAAATAAACCAAGCGCTTTTCGCTTTTGACCAGTCCTTGATAGGCTGCTGAGATGATCTGCGTACCGTAATGGGTACGCAGATTTTTTATTTGTCGCTTTTCAGGCGACCAATTCTTCCCCGGGGTGTGATATATTATAGCTGTAAACAAAACACAACACCAAGACCCACAAGGAGGAATCACTATGAAAAAGAACGCAGAAAACAAAACAAACAACCTTACAGAGCTGGTATTCATCATTGATAAAAGCGGCTCCATGTCACCTTTAAGGGACGACACTATCGGCGGATTCAACACCATGATACAGCAGCAGAAAAGCAGCGGCGGACAGATACTTGTTTCAACGGTTATGTTCAGCGAAACATCAGACGTTGTTCACGACAGGATCGATATTTCAAATATCAAAGACCTCACCCGGGATGATTACGCACCAATGGGCTGTACAGCTCTGCTTGATGCTGTGGGGAACGCTGTAAAGCACATAGGCAATATACACAAATATGCCCGAAAGGAAGATATACCCCAAAAGACTTTATTTGTTATCACCACCGACGGAATGGAAAACGCCAGTACTCAATACACCCAGCCCCAGATCAAAAAGCTGATTGAAAAGCAAAAAGAAAAATACGGCTGGGAGTTCCTTTTCATCGGGGCTAACATTGACTCGGTGGAAACTGCGGGCTCTATGGGAATTGACGCTCGCAGGGCGGTCAATTACACAGCAAGCAAAGAGGGCACAAGAAGGCTGTTCAAAGGCGTGGGCAGAGCCGTTATGGAAGCTTGCTGCTGCGAAAGCGGTGCAGACATAAGCGACGAGTGGAAAAAAGGGATCAAATAACGATAGGGGCAGAGCTGCAATTTTTGCAGCTCTTTTTCTTGACAACAACAGCTTTGCTCTGCTATAATTCAGTAAAAGGAGTGAAGATCAGTGGACAAAGCAAAAGTTAAGAGAAAAATAGGCATTTTTATAGATATTATTATGTTTGCACTGCTTGCGGCGCAGATGCTTTATATTTTTACCGGCAACATTGCCCACGAGATCATGGGAATAGCCTTTTTTATAAGCCTTGTTGGACATATTATCATTAAAAGCTCATGGATAAAGGCTCTTTTAAAAGGAAAGATAAAATTTGATTCCAAGGCAAGAGTTTTTTCCACGATCGTTACTATACTTCTTTTTTTGTGTATAATCGCTTTGGCTCTGAGCAGTATGGGCGTATCGAGATTTCTTTTTCCCGATATTACGTTTTTGGGATACACCGATCTGCATAGATACCTTGCAACTGCCGTTTTGACGCTTGCAGTCGTTCACGGTGGTATGCACGGATATTTCAAAGCAAAGAAAAAGAAAAAAGCTGTGGTACTCATATGCCTTGGTGCGGTATTGTCAATGGTTATCGGACTTGTAGCAGTGCCTTATATAAACAGACATTTTCGTAAGGTAGATGTGAATTACTCTCAGGCTGTTGAAGGGGAAAAGATAAATACCGGAAGTAAAAAGCCGCTGGTAGTATATTTCACATGGCTTGAAAACTCACAGGTCAGTCAGGACGCAGATGCAGTCTCCGGCGCTTCCCTGCTTCGTGCTGACGGGAAACTTATGGGCAGCAACCAGCTTATTGCGGATATGCTCACAGATATGCTCTCCTGCCCCAAGGCATCCATCACAGTCACAGGTGATAAATATCCGGGAACTTACTCAAAAACCGTTTCCGCAGCAGGTGATGAGCTTAAAGAAAAAGCCCGCCCGGACATTGAAAAGATAGACATTTCAGGCTATGACAGCATTATTCTTGTGTATCCCCTGTGGTGGGGCAATATCCCTATGCCTGTGGCAAGCTTCCTTGAAGGTGCTCAAACCAAAGGATCGGATATCTACCTGGTTGCAACTCAGGGCAGCACCGGCTATGGCAGCAGCGTAAAGGAAATAAAAGAGCTTGCAGAGGGTGCAGATGTTCACGAGGTGGTAAGTATTTACTGCGAGGATATTCCAAAGGCTCGTGAGGTCCTCTTTGAAAAATTCAAGGAAATTTACAAAGATTAAGCTTTGCGGCGTAAAAACAGTCCAAAAAACATATTTAGCATTCAAAAGCCCCTTAAAATGTAAAAAGGGGCTTTTTGCTATTGAAATCTTTTTCTGAATATGTTACAATAGTTAATAATAAATTATAGGGACGAGGAGGGTCGATATGAAAGAACGCATCTCCTTTAAAATTACAAAGCAAAATGTAATAATCATGGTCATGCTTGTGCTGCTGAATTTTTTTGGCAACTGGCTGTCCGGAACGCTTAATCTGCCGTGGTGGCTTGATACTGCCGGGACAATGGCAGCTTCAATACTTATGGGGCCGATCGCAGGCATGATCGTTGCCATACCGTCAACGCTTATCCCTACTCTCATTCACGGTCAGACTATCGCTTATACGCTTATAGGCGTATCCGTTGCGCTGGTGGTCGGATTTTTGTTCCCCAAGCGTCACAAGGAAGATCTTTTTGGCATTGTTTCCGTGGCAATTCTTTCAGCTGTTATATCATCGGCGATCTCTGTGCCTCTGAACAGTCTTTATTTTGACGGATATACCGGCAACATATGGGGCGACGCACTTTATGATATGCTTTCTGATTTTATAAGCTCGGACACGTTCAACATTTTCCTTTCTCAGTTCTTTATTGATATGCCTGACAGGGTAATATGTATACTTTTGGCGCTGGTAATAGCGGACATGACAGATATAAGGATCGTCAGGAAAAAAAAGAAAAAAGGTGCAATGTCGGCAGCAGCGATGCTTATTTGTACCGCTCTTGCTTTATCCCAGCTTGGGATAGCTGCCCATGCGGAGGAATATGGTGCAGATTATGAGGCTGCTCCTTTTACAAGCAGGGACGGCTTGCCATCTGCCGAGGTCAATGCCATTGCACAGACAAATGACGGTTCAATCTGGGTAGGTACATGTTCGGGACTTTTCTTCTATGACGGTATTAAGTTTGAACGGACAAATCTGAATGATAAGATCAAAAATGTAACCGTTCTTTTTGTGGACTCAAAAGGCAGACTCTGGGTAGGCACAAACGACAGCGGCATAGTGTGTTATGACCCTGAAAGCGGAAATACCCAGCTCTACGATTATGACAAAGGTATGCCTTCAGATTCCATAAGGTCGATCAAAGAGGACAATGACGGCAATATCTTTGTGGGAACGGTACTTTCCCTTGCAAAGATCAAGCCTGACGGTACAATAAAAAGCTATTCCCAGTGGGAAAAGATCTCTTATGCCCAGTCCCTTGAGCTTATGCCCGATGGGAGCATCGCCGGTGTTACCAACAGCGGAATACTGTTTACGGTAAAAAACGATCTTTTATCCTTCACCGGCAACTATACAAAGGGCAATAACATTATTTACAGAAATGTTGTACTCACGGACGAATATCTGCTTGTGGGGACAAGCTCAAACTTTATCGACAGATACAAACAAAACGGTGAATCCCTTGAATATGTAGATCAGCTTTCTTTGAGCAACGGTTCGGCTTTTAACAAAATGGTCTATGATAAAAAACAAAACGGTGTGTTCTATTGCTGCGAAAAGGGTCTTGGTTTTTTGGATCTGAAGACCAAAAGGTCTCAGGATATGTCAAGAAACTCCTTTAGCGATGCCATCAGCGATATATGTATAGACAAGCAAAATAACATCTGGGTGTCTTCCAGCAAACAGGGACTTTTAAAATATGCCCGCACACCTTTTTACAATGTGCTCGCAAGCACCTCTGCCTCGGGCAAGGTCGTCAACACAGTGATCATAAACAATAATACCCTTTACGTTGGTACAGACAACGGACTGGATCTGATAGATCTGAGAACCGGCAAGGAGCTCAGAAACGGCTACCAGGGACTGCTGGAAAAAGAAAGGATCAGAAATATATATGTTGACTCCAAGAATAATACATGGATAAGCACATATGGCAGCCACGGCCTTATCCGTGTGGATAATCTTGGGCAGGTCAAAAATCTTATCGAGCTGAACCCTTCCCTTAAAGGCTATAGATTCAGATCGGTCAAAGAATTGAAAGACGGCCGCATAGTTGCAGCAAGCAACGCAGGTCTTACTTTTATAAAAGACGATAAAGCTGTCAGCTCAATAGGCAGAACAAACGGGCTCAACAGCCAGTTCATCCTTACCATGGAGGAAAAAGAGGACGGAACTATCCTTGCAGGCTCAGACGGTGACGGCATCTATATTATCAAAAACGATACCGTTATAGGTCACATCGGCAAGAACGAAGGGCTTGATACCCTTGTGGTCATGAGGATAGTAAAGTGCAGCGGCGGTTATCTCTATGTTACCAGCAACGCCCTTTATTACGACAATGGAGAAAAGATAAAGAAACTGAATAACTTTCCTTATTTCAACAACTACGATATTTTTATCACACAGGATAAAGAGTGCTGGATAACCTCAAGCGCAGGCCTTTATATCGTAAGCGAGGAAAAGCTTTTAAAGGATGAAAAATACAGCTGCACTCTTCTTAACGACAGCTGGGGACTGAATACCACCTTCACCGCCAATTCATGGAACACTTCAAAGGACGATATGCTGTACCTTTGCTGTACGGACGGCGTAAGAAGAATATCTACCAAAAACTATGATTCTGTAAACTCAGAATTCCAGATGAGCCTTCGTTCAATAGATGCAGGCGGAGAGCTAATAAGGGAAAATGACGGAAAGTAGATAATTCCCGCAACATCCGAACGTATACAATTTAATATTGCGGTAAACAACTATTCTCTTTCAAACCCCCGCATTCACTACTATCTTGAAGGGTCAAAGGATCAGGGAATAACCTGTTATCAAAACGAGATAACTCCTCTTTCCTACACCTATCTGCCATTTGGCGAATACAAGCTTCATATCCAGGTGCTCGATGAGCTTACAGGAAATGTCCAGCGCCAGGAAATTATCGAAATAGAGAAAAAAGCCATGATGTACGAGCGTTTGTATTTCAGAATGTATCTGCTGCTCGTTTGTGTGTTCTTTATAATGTACATAATCTGGCTTTTCTACACGATAAACAAAAGGACCCTGAGAATGAGAGGTCTTCAGATGGAGATCTCCACAGACCCTATGACCGGCATACTTAATAAAGAAGGCTCAAAAAAAGCTCTTGAAATGGCGTGCAGCGAGGAAACGGGTACACTTATGATGATAGACCTTGACAGCTTCAAGCTGGTCAACGACCTATACGGTCACGATATGGGCGATAAGATACTTATCAGATTTTCTCAGCTGCTGACACAATCCCTGGGAGAGGATAATATTGCCGGAAGGATCGGCGGTGACGAGTTTATTGGATTTATAAAAGATTCCACCGACGAGGACAGAGTGGAAGAGATAACCAAAACCCTGAACCGTGAAATAACCAAGTCCGCCAAGGAATATATGGGAGATGACATGACCATTCCTCTGGGCACCTCTATCGGAGCAATAAGGGTACCTGAAGAAGGACAGGATTATCACGAGCTTGCCAAACTTGCCGACAAGGCGCTTTACATTGTAAAACAAAACGGCAAGCATGGCTATGCATTCTACCAAAGCAAAAACAAGAACGATGAGGCAAAAAAAGATACACGTGACCTTGGGCAGATAAAGGTTATAATCGCAGAGCGAAACGAAGGCAAGGGCGCATATCTTGTGAACTTCGACAAGCTCCAGGTCATTTACAAATTCCTTTGCAGAAACGTTCACGTAAACAATACGTATGTGGGCTTTTTAAGGTTTACTCCGCAAAGCGAGAACGGCAAAGGGGTACCGGACGAAATAATGGATTCTTTTGAGAATTATCTGATAATCAACCTTAAAAGAAACGACGTGGTAAGCAGATACGCAGGCAGCTTCTTTGTGCTTTGTACTTATGCGGTATCCGACGACTACCAGGGTATTGCGAAGCGTTTGATAAAAGGCTGGAAAGGCACAAAAGAAAGCTCGGGGTATACACTTACCTACGAGGTAGAATCGGTAGATTAAAAAACAAAGTCCTTATCCCGCAAAAGTGGGGTAAGGACTATTTTTGTTGAAATTACCCCAGGGCAGCCCCGGGCTGTTTATCCTGACTTTGCCTTATTCTTCAAAATCAGAATTTTACCGTTCTTGGCGCATCTGTAAACGAGGAGAATGTGGCGGTGGCATTTTTAAAGTAAAGCACCTGGGTATTGTCGTCCTGTGCAGAGTACATTCCCTTCAGCTCGGGATAATTATCAAGCATATGCTCCTTTGCCTCTACCCTGTCATCGTTTACAAGTTCGCCTGCTACTCTGAGCCATACGTCGTCTTTAAATGCACATATCTCAGCCTTTGGATTGCTTGCAAGCTGCTTAGAGATATCCTTGGACTTTCCTGTCTGGATATAAAGCTTGTCCTCAAAAATATCGACTGTGCCAAAAGGCCTTACCCTTGGCTGGTCGCCCTCAACGGTGGCAAGATAATAGGTCCCTGCGCTTTTCAAAAAGTCAAATACTTCTTTCATGAAAGATCCTCCTTTGTAAGCTTTTATTATTCTTTATGAGTATTATAACATCTTTTTGAGCTTTTTACAAGCATTTTTTGGCCTTGACAGGGCACACTTTTTTATATATAATAAAAAACATCAAAACTCAGCTCCGGCGAAAGGATAAATAGATTGAAAGAAACATTTTATACTTATGACTTCCCTTTAAAAATATGCCTGCTGGCAGATATTCATAACAGACCGTACCATGAGATAAGCCGTTCTCTTGAGCGGCACAAGCCTGATATCATAGCTGTTGCAGGCGATTTTTTATACACATATGCCCCCACCGACGACACTCCCGTTATGTTACGCACACAGTATTCTCTGAGCTTCCTTGCGGACTGTGCAAAGCACGCTCCAACGTTTGTTTCTCTGGGAAACCACGAATGGATGCTTTCGGATAAGGACAAACAGATCATCACAGATACAGGTGTCAAGCTGCTGGATAACACCTGGACAGAGTTTAACGGGGTTTTTATCGGGGCGCTCACATCATCAGGCGTAAGCGCATACGCCGAGTTTCGCAAAGGCAAACAGCAGGTATACCCCAAGTGGCAGCACTTTAACTCCCCTCAGAGGAACGAACCCATTATCGGATGGCTGGACGAGTTTGAAAAACAAAGGGGCAAAAAGCTGCTTTTATGTCACCACCCGGAGTACCGGGACAAGTACCTTAAAGACAGAAGCATTGACCTTATTCTGAGCGGGCACGCTCATGGTGGACAAATAAGGCTTTTGGGCAGAGGGCTTTATGCCCCGGGACAGGGTATATTCCCAAAGTACACAAGCGGCGTACACGGAAACATGATAATCTCCCGGGGACTTGCCAACACAGCAGGTTTTATCCCCCGTCTTTTCAATCCAAGAGAGATAGTTTATATCGTTCCAAAATAAAAAAGCAGTTCCCAAAAAGCATTAACTTTCGGGGGCTGCTTTGATCTTTTTTAGTATCATCTGCGGTGTAAGCACTGTTGGACGAGGTACAAAAACCTTATGTTCGGAACAAACGGTAATATGCCGTTTTTCAAAGTCAAATTCCGTGAACCTCACCCCGCTCAGGTCATATTCCTCACAGCTTGCCGCAAGTGGACCATCAAGTCTTATACTTATCCTTTCCGGACCAAGGCTAAGACCTGTGCCAAGATATTTCATCACGCTTTCCTTAACCGTCCAAAGCCGCAAAAATGCCCTGTCCTTTTCCTCAGGTGAGCCAAAAGAATTGACCCACTTTATCTCATCGGGCAAAAGCACCCTTTGGATAAGCCTGTCGGAGACGGTGCGTATCCCCTCTGCATCAACGCCTACACATCTGTCTGATACTGCACACACCCCGATCCCATCACAATGAGAAAGGTTAAAGTGCAGCTTTCCGCTTTCAATATACGGCTTTCCGTGACTTCCAAGTGCGATCTCCCTGCTGTTTTTTTCAACGCCGGACAATGCATACTCCAAAAGTGCTCCGGCTGCAAGAGAAAGATACTTGTCCTTTGCAAAACGGAAAGAATCAATTTTTTGTTTTCTGTATTGGGGCATTGATTCATACAGCTGTGTGAAAAGACCGCTGTTTTGAATATCTGACGTTTTGACCACGAATAAGTGATTTTCCATTTTTACCAGCCCATATCTGTCTTTATCTTCTGCGCTATTATATCCGCATCTTTTGAGTGGGTCTTCTCCGACGGATGTCCTTGGACAACTATACCATCAAGCATCTGATCCTGGACAGGAAGCTCAAATGAGGTTATATTCCTATCGCCTGTGAGCATTGTATAACGCTGCACTGCGTCATTCATTGCGGTATACAGGGTGTTGCCCATTGTACCCAGAGTGCAGAATATCCTTGCCTTTGGATTTTTGCTCCTCACAGTTTTCAAAAATTCAACGTATTTCTCCGTGTACTCCCCCAGCCTCTGAGGGTCTGTGCCCGTATAGGTCGAATCATTAGTCCCAAGGTTGATTACGATAGCATCGGGCTGAAATCCGTGATCGTAGGCAATGGTCTGGGGTTTTATCCCGTCAAAGCCGTCCGCTGCGGTATAACAGTATTTTTCGTAATAGTTTGCAACAAGGTCATCTGTATTTTTGCTGCCGTCTGCGGAATATCCTGAAACAATACCGTAACCGCTGTAACAAACAAGACTGTAATCTGCATCAAGAAGCTTTGCTGTCTTAACACCAAAGGCTTTACAGCAGTTCTCGCTGGCGGTGGAAAAGTTATGGGTAAGATCGCTGTCTTCAACGCCGTAACCGCAGGTCATGGAGTCACCGATAAACTCTATCTTATGAGCCTTTTCAGCTGTGGGGACTATTGTCCCTTCCGTTACGGTGATGTTGTCAATACTGCAGCATGAGTTCTGAGCCTCTGAAAGCTTGATTATCTTCACGTTTACAGATTTATCTGTCTTGCCCTCAATATCCACAGCCGTGCTTTTTGAAGTAAGCATAACATCTTTTACAAGCTCGTCGTCAACATATATACCAACTCTTGAAAGTGAATCCTCGTCCGTATCATTACCTGACATAGTCACACTAAGCTTTTTCCCAGTAAACTCAAATTCCGCACCTGTTCCCGAAAGTCCCAACCAAAGCTTTTCCCCGGACTTATATGTCCTTCCCAGAAGCTTAACGTTTTCCATCTGTGACACCCGGGGCTCAGACTCGGTTTTTACGATCACCGGAGGTCCCGAACTCTGCTCCTGTGAACTGCCGCCGGGTTCGGAAGAGTCTTTTGGCAAGGATGTATCTGCTTTTGAAATGCTGCTGTCACTGCACGATACCGCAGCCAAAACGACTATCGACAGGCAAACCGCCGCTGTAATAAGCTTTTTCACCTTCATAAAAGCTCCTCCTTTTCTTTGATATTTTATCATATATTCTCACGAAAGTCAACGAACCGGCTCAAGTGGCGTTTGCAGCTTTCCTTCACATACATTTTTCACTTGTTCTGACTGCGAGAATTTTGTATTAAGCCATTTCTCCCCGCTGCCCTGCCGGCAGTCTTGGGGCAAATGTGAAATAAATGTTAAAACAAATTTGTCCCCCTTGAAAAGAGTACTGATATGTTATATAATTATAAAGGTTAATACCCATATTTTTAATGTATTGGAGGATTTATAAATGTTAGTTAACGCTAAGGAAATGCTTGATAAGGCAAGAGCAGGCAAGTATGCAGTAGGTCAGTTCAACATCAACAACCTTGAGTGGACAAAGGCTGTTCTGCTCACTGCACAGGAGCTTAATTCACCTGTTATCCTGGGAGTATCCGAGGGTGCAGGCAAGTACATGACAGGTTTTGAGACAGTTTCCGCTATGGTCGCTGCAATGGACAAGTCTTTGGGTATCACTGTTCCTGTTGCACTTCACCTTGACCACGGCACATATGAGGGCTGCTACAAGTGCATCAAAGCCGGCTTCACATCCATCATGTTCGACGGCTCACACTTTGCTATTGACGAGAATATTGCAAAGACAACTGAGCTTGTAAGCGTTGCTCACGGTCTTGGTCTTTCCATCGAGGCTGAAGTTGGTTCTATCGGCGGCGAAGAGGACGGCGTTATCGGCAGGGGCGAATGTGCAGATCCTGACGAGTGCAAGATGATCGCTGATCTTGGAGTTGACTTCCTTGCAGCAGGTATAGGCAACATTCACGGCAAATATCCTGACAACTGGGAAGGTCTGAGCTTTGAGACTCTGGCTGCTGTAAACGAAAAGGTCGGTGAGCTTCCTTTGGTTCTCCATGGCGGTACAGGTATCCCTGCTGACATGATAAAGAAGGCTATCTCTCTTGGCGTTGCAAAGATAAATGTTAATACAGAGTGCCAGCTTTCATTTGCAGATGCAACAAGAAAGTATATCGAGGCAGGCAAGGATCTTCAGGGCAAGGGCTTTGACCCAAGAAAACTTCTTGCACCGGGCTTTGAGGCTATCAAGGCTACCGTTAAAGAGAAGATGGAGCTGTTCGGATCTATCGGCAAGGCATAATAAATGGGACTGATTTCTGATAAAAGCTGTCGTGTTGATCTGGCTTACTGCCGTGACATAAACTATGTTTACAATGCAGTCGGCTATGCGGCGCAGATGTGCGGTTTCAATATCGAATTGGCTGACAGGAACAACTATATCATAAACCTCAGCAAAAGCATTTCGCTATTTACCTGGGGCGAAAGGATATATATAGCAATGGGCGTTATTCCCGACGGAAGAACAGGCGTTACTATAATCAGTCAGCCAAATCTCGGTACGGAGATAGGCGCAAGGAAACAAAATCAGAAGAACGTTGAAATGCTTGTAAATATGATAAACCAATATATGTAGCCTGCTGCAGTCGAGCAGCAGGCTGCTCGTTTATCTGATAATAGTTTAAACGGAGCATTTTCGGCAAAACCACTATGTCAATAAACAAGGAGGGTCGGACATGGAGTATTTTAACTCCCGCCGTGTAACACGTATCGGGGTCGCCGCAGCGCTGTACTTTGTGCTGACTGTTGCACCGTACACGCTTTCTTATAACGATCTGCAATTCAGACTCTCTGAAGCGCTGATGCTCCTGTGTTTTTTCAACAAGGATTACATTATTGCAATGTCCATGGGATGTTTCATTGCAAATCTATTCAGTCCGATGCCTATTGATATACTGTTTGGTACCGTGGCAACTGTTGTAGCAGCAATACCTATGTATTTGCTGAGTAAACGAGGAAGCCTGATAAGAATGGTGATCTGTTCGCTCTTCCCTGTTATATCCAACACATTTATAATCGCCCTTGAAATGCAACTATTTATGCATATGCCATACTGGATCAGTGCGGCTGAAATTGCCGTTGGGGAATTTGTATGTGTCACCTTGATCGGCGTTGCTTTGTTCAGCATATTACAAAAAAGCGAGGCCTTTATGAAATATGTGGCATCCGAAAAGCCGCAGGCAAAGGCATAATACTTCAGCTGATCCTTTAGAAGCGTTTTTTGACTAATACTCTTGACAAGCGCATCAGAATATGTTATAATGTTAAAGCTGTGATGAAAACAGCCAAAACGTGGCTCAGTGTGTAAAACCATAAAGCATGGCAGCACCCACCTCGCCGGTCTGAGGCGTGTAAAAATATCAGACATTTATATTTGCAGGTGTGTGCAGACAAGCTTGCTTCGCAAGCTGGGCAGACGCGCTAGCTTCGGGTAGCGTAATTTCTCTGAATTTATCGCACCCCCTCGGTAATATGACGAGGTCAGTTTCATATTTTAATATTCGCAGGTGTGGCGGAATTGGCAGACGCGCTAGCTTCAGGTGCTAGTGTTCGCAAGGACGTGTGGGTTCAAGTCCCACCATCTGCATCATAAAAGCTCGCAAATGCGGGCTTTTTTCTTTTGCCATCTTGCCGACAGTATATGTCACACTTGGTACGGGTTACGCATGGTATGATGGTGCGTGTGTCTAAAATATGCTTAAAACAGCGTAAATACGCTCTGTGTCACTGTCGTATCGTACTTGTCCACCGCTGTGCGTGCCAGCACAGCATTCAGTTTCAAATATTCGCAGAAAAAGAACAGGCATGAGGTTTGTATACCCCACGCCTGTTTTCTTTACACATCGTCTTCTATCTCTACGCCGTAGCTGTCCTCAAATCCCCCGTTGAACTCAAAGCACAGGTCGAGGGTTTTGTCCTCATTCTGATGAATCTCTACCCTTTTGACCAGCATTAACACAAAGGATTGTTGATATTTTTCACTCCTTGTCACACATTAAACACTATTTACCTATTTTTTTCACATTTCCTATTGACTTTTAAGTCAATACATGTTATACTTTTATTGACTTAAAAGTCAATAGGATAGAAATGGAGGTGAGTAATAATGGCTCGTAAGAGTAATAATACTGATTTTATCGGCGAATATGAAATTGCAGATCATAAAATTATGACGATGGAGGAAGAAAAGCGTGAACGCCTTATCATGGAAGCCCTGAAAGAGTTTTCCAAAGGCTATGCGTATGCCAATATGGACGAGA
>Ga0256404_1003881_pt1 | contig 29380 bp, 21 predicted proteins | sample RumenRJG_01DNA_FD_185990 | JGI IMG/M metagenome (GOLD analysis project Ga0256404, IMG submission 185990) | Bovine rumen microbial communities from Lethbridge, Alberta, Canada - RJG_01 | ecosystem: Host-associated > Mammals > Digestive system > Stomach > Rumen | place: Canada: Alberta | collected...
GCCTGACAATGGACAAGGCCCAGGCGCTGGGGGAGCGGTTCTGTGCCGAGCAGTTCCCCGGACACCAGGCCCTGGTCTGCACCCACCCGGACGGTCACAACCACAGCGGCAACATCCATGTCCATATTCAGTTCACGCCCGAAAGCGGCGCTCCACGCATGGTTGCGCTGATCGACTTTGAGGAGCCCTGCAACAACATATTCCGCGCGGTCAATCAGTTCACGGTCGAATACACCGATAACGGAAAAGCCGAGAATCGACGACCGGACGTGCTGCTTTTCGTAAACGGTATGCCGATATGCGTGATCGAGCTTAAAAATCCTGCGGACGGAATAGCAACGGTCTTTGATGCATGGGAGCAGATCACCATTCGTTATTGGAGGGATATTCCGCATCTTCTGCACTATTGTCCGCTCGCCTGCGTTTCCGACGGAGTGAAAACGCGGCTTGGAAGCGTGCGCACACCATACGAGCATTTCTACGCATGGCGCCGCGTGAACGATGGGGACAAGCTATCGACTATGCCGTTTGACGAGCTTCAGGCAATGATAAACGGTGTTTACAAGCCTGAAAGATTGCTTGAGATATTCCGCGATTATATCTATTTCAAGGACAGCGAATTCGACAGCGAAGAGAAAGAAGTCGTTTGCCGATACCCGCAGTTCTTTGCCGCGCGGCTTTTGAAACAGAGCATTGTTAGATCGGTTATTGAAAAGAGCGGCAAGGGCGGCACATATTTCGGCGCAACGGGCTGCGGCAAGACATATACTATGGCATTTCTCGCCCGTCAGCTTGCACTTCGCTGTGCCGACGTTCCCGGAATGGGTTCACCCACGGTCGTTATGATAGTTGATCGCGAGGATCTGCAGAAGCAGAGTTCCTTGCTTTTCACAGCGAGCAAAGAGTTTCTGAGCCTTGGAGAAGTCAGCGTTGTGCCGAGCCGCAGGATACTGCGAGAAGAGCTTGGTGCGCGTGAAAGCGGCGGATTCTATATCTGTACGATTCAAAAGTTCTGCGACCGCGAGGATGACAAAATCGGTCTTATCAACGAGCGAGCAAACATCATTTGCTTCTCGGACGAAGCGCACAGAACTCAGTTGGATCATTCAAAGACGATAAAGTTCAGCAAAGATGCGGATGAAAATATGCGTGCGATGATCTCCAAGCCCTATGCTAAAGTGCTGAGGGAGGCTTTCCCTCATGCAACTTTCGTTGGATTTACCGGCACTCCGATATCGGAAACTTACCAAACTTTCGGCGAAGAGATAGACCGATACACGATGGATCAGGCAGTTGCCGATGGGCTCACAGTTTCGATCAAATATCATCCGCGTATTGCAAAAGTGCTTCTGGATCAACAGAAAGTGCGCGAAATAGAGGCATACTATCAGCAGTGTGCCGAGGACGGTGCGACCGAAGATGATATCGAAGCGAGCAAAAGGGCTATGAGCTCAATGGAGGTCATTTTGGGCGATCCGGCGCGATTGGAACGGCTTGCGGTCGATATTCATGACCACTTTGTTTCATCATGCGCCAACGATCCGGGCAGAACACAGAAAGCAATGGTGGTTTGCTCAAACAGGAGGATCGCTTATAATTTGCTGCAAGTGTTTAAGGAAAAGTACCCTGAATGGTTCGTTGAGAAAAAAGTGCCCGACGGCGTTTATGCCTCCGAAGAAGAATTGCGCGAGCTGAAACCCATGCCGTATATGGCTATGGTTGCGAGCGTTGGAAGCAACGATCCCAAGGATATGTATGATTACCTTGGCGGATCAAAAAACGACAAACGCTCCGAAGATTATGCTGCTGCTTTTAAAAAAGAAAAATCGAATTTCCGCATTGCTGTCGTGGTGGATATGTGGATCACCGGTTTTGATGTTGAGCCGCTTACATATATGTATAACGATAAGCCGCTGAAGAAACACATGCTGATACAGACCATAAGCCGTGTCAACAGAAAGTATCCTGGAAAGGAATACGGCTTGATCGTTGACTATATCGGTATTCGCAACAATATGCGCGAAGCAATGAAAATGTACGGTGGTGACAGCTCGGTCGCACCTACGGCAGATGATGTGGAACAGGCGACAGGCGTGTTCAGAGAGGAGCTGGAAATCCTCAAAAACCTCTTTACCGGGTATGACCTCACACCTTTCCTGAATCCGGACGAGGATCCTGCTGTCCGTTATCAGCTCTTGGCAAGAGCCGCTGAGTATGTTTTTGCATCGACACAAGAGCTCAACGCAAATGCCCGTGGCGGTAAAGCGGTCAACAGGGTTTCGTTCAAAACGTATTTTCTCAAAACTGTAAAGAGGATGCGCGGTGCATATGATATTTGTCAGCCATCCGGCGAGCTTGGCGAGGAAGAGTCCGCGCTTGCTCAGTGCTTTATGGCTATTGCCGGCTTCGTCCGCAAGATGAGCGGGACAAGCGAGGTCGATACCGATACAATGAACCGCAACGTTGCCCGGATGGTGGAAGAAGCCTTGAAATACACTCAGGTGGAGAGCGTGCTTGATGAAGGCGAACAGGAGGATATTTTTAGTCCGGAATACTTTGAAAAGCTTTCAAGTGTGAAAATGCCCGCTTCCAAGCTGGAACTGCTGGTGAAGATGCTTCGCAAGCAGATCTCGGAATACGGAAAGATCAATCAGATGGCGGCGAAAAAGTTTCAGGAGATGCTCGAAAAGACCATTGAAATCTATCACGAGCGCCGGAAGCATTTAACCGCTGAAGAAGCCGGAGAGGCTCAGGAGCTGACGTCGGAACAGATCATTCAAAATGCAACCGAACAGGCTTTGCAGATCCTGCTCGAAATGAACGAGGATAGGGAAAGCTTCCGCAAAGTCGGTCTGACATTTGAAGAAAAGGCGTTCTATGATATTCTTATCACCCTTCGCGATCAATACAATTTTGAATACGGCACCGACAAAGAAATCGGTGGCGTGATTGTCAATGACAAATGCAAGATTTTGGCGAAGAAAATCAAAGAAATCATTGACACAAAGTCTTCTTTTTCCGATTGGCTCAATAACCAGATCGTGCGTGATCAGCTCAAGTTTGATATCAAGATTTGTCTGGTCAAGAATGGATACCCACCGCAGTATAGCCCGGAAGTTTTCCGCAAAGTTATGGAGCAGGTGGAAAACTTCGAGGAGAACAGTTGAACACAAGGCTGAATAGCAAAAGAGCCGCTGTAAATGCACAACGGCCCCTTTGCTATTATCAGATTAAAACGATCTCCCTCACGACTTGTTCTTCTGCCCGCGCCCTGCATGAGTTCATCGCCTGTACCCAGCCGAGCTGATCACGGGCTTTGAGCTGCTCGGTTACGCCTTCGGCTTGGGCGAGCTGGGAAGTGATAAGCTCGATCTGCTCAATCGCTTGCCTGTTGATCTCGCGCAAATGGTCGTTTAGCTCAATGGTCATGCACAGAAGCGAATAGTACGCCTTGCGATGTTCCTTCAGGTATCGCCTACGCATTCGCCCGAAGCGACCTATGTCCTCGGAAGATTGCTCAGGCAGCGTGAGGTCGGGATAGAGAAGCCCATCCTTTTCGGCATAGGTGATGCCGTAGCTTTCGTTTGTCTTGTTCATAATGATTCCTCCGTTTCTCGGCTTGCGCCGTTTCTTGCATAATCATAACAGAGCAATCGGAGGAAGTCGAATGTGCGAAACAAGGATAATAGTGCAACCATTTTGCAAGAGTATTAGGTGCTGCTTGATTTGAATCTGTTGCCTTTACTGTGCCACAAGAGTTTGACTTGTGGTCTCCTTATTAGGAATGCTCGACCGTGGCTTTTTCTTAACGCGGCTTCGAGTCCCTTCGAACAGCATACCAAGCAAAAAGGGAACCCGTTGGGTTTCGCCGGTGGTGGGACTCCTTTTGCAAAAGATGCGTCTTCGGCTTGCGCTCCGCGCTGCGCCTTCGCGCCTTTTGACAAAAGCCGGCCTCATGCCGTCTGGTGCGCCCACCGGGCGGACGGCATGAGGCTTCGAGTCCCATATTATCTAACGACCATCGCAAAAAGCACCCCTGAAGGGGTGCTTTTTGCGATGGTGCACCGGGGCAATCCAAATTCGAACCCGTATTCTTATTTGCAAGGGCGGTGGTTGCTTCATCAAAGGCAATCTTTCTCGTGCCGTCCTTGTAGTTGAAGGTGATCAGCATTTTATCGTCATACAGATAGATCGCGTTGACAAAGGTGTCGATCAGCATTTGCCGATGCTCCTTTTTGGATACATCCAGCTTGCGGAAACGATGGAGCCAAAACATCATCTGCTCTTCTGTGATCTTGGGTTTTAACAGCTTTTCGCAAGCAATTATGTTTTCCAGTTCGTCCTTTGTTGCTTCAAGTTCATCCAATCGGGCTTTTGTGGATTTGTTGAAGATACCTTGCTGGATGGCATTGAGCATATTATCAATGGCGGCTTCGGTATCTTTCAGCTCTTTTTCGTAGAACGGCAGACTGGAGCTTTCCCGATTCTGTAATTCCATCAGCATAGAGACAATCGCTTCTATCGCCTTGTCGTCCATGACCATTTTCATGATTTCATCTACTACCAAATCTTCAATCCATTGCTTTTTGACTGGTCTCTTGTGGCACTCTGCACGTTTCTTCTTTACAGATACACACTTGTAGTAGTGATGAACAATTCCCGTTCTGCTCGTTCCGCTCTCTCCACAGAGATAGGCTCCGCAGTACCCACAGAACAGCTTTGTTGTAAGAAGATAATTGTCCTCTGCCTTATGACGGGCGGGGGCTTTTTTGTTCTTTGCCATCTTTTTCTGCACGCGATCAAACAAATCTTTGGGAACAATGGCAGGGATGCCATCCGGGATAATGACTTCTCTGTAGCTGTACTCACCAATGTATCTTCGATTGTTCAGCATGTGCTGGATACTATTGTAGGTCATTTCCTGTCTACGGGTATTCCTGATGCCTTTCTCATTGAGCCAGTCACGAATCTGCGTCATAGTCGCACCTTCATCATATTTCTTGAACGCTTCAAGGACAAAAGGCGCGGTCAACGGATCGATTTGGAAATACTGCTCGCTGTCAATGATATATCCGATAGGAAGAGTGCCGCCGTTGTATTTGCATTTCAACGCGTTTTCTGTCATGCCCCGTACAACTTTTTCTGCAAGGTCAGCAGAATAATATTCAGCCATTCCCTCAAGCATGGATTCCAACAAAATACCCTCGGCTCCATCGGAGATCGTTTCGGTCGCGGAAACAACTTTTACTCCATTTTTCTTGAGCTGTGCCTTATATCGTGCGCTGTCGTAACGGTTGCGGGCAAAGCGATCCAGCTTCCAAACGATAATCATGTCGAACAGCTTTTTGCCGCTGTCCTTTATCATGTTCTGGAACTCAGGGCGGTTATCTGTCTTAGCGGAGAATGCACGGTCTATGTAGTGCCGCAACACCGTGACGCCGTTCTTTTCCGCAAAGGCAGTACACTCCCGAATCTGCCCTTCAATGCTCTCCTCCCGCTGGCTGTCGGAGGAATATCGGGCGTATATTACGGCTTTCAATATAATCCCCTCCCGTGTCCTAAAGTGGTCAGATTCGACCACTTTAGCTTATTGATCATCTTCTTTGTTTTCATCACGTTCATCCGTAATCGCGTTTACAAGTCCTATGACGTTGGTAAAGTCGATTGCGTTTTTAGATGTGATAACCGGAACGCCTGTGTCTTCTTCAATGGCTTTTCTTGCATCGCCCGCAACTTTTCCGCCGCGTCTTGCGATTTTTGTGTTTTCTTCTAAGCCTTGCGGATTATGGGCTTTTGTCAATTCTGTAGTGGTTGCCTCCGCAAGCATATTTAATACAAGTTCCAAGTCTGTCATATTATCCCTAAGATTTTCTTTCTTGAGATTCTTAAGGTTTTTGTATTGCCTTGTGGACATACCAGCCCATGCGCGGGTGATTTCATCTGTAAGTATTGCGTATTCTTTTCCTTTTTCTATCCCATGTACATCCCATTGCGCCGTTAAATCATTTCTGACGCGGATAGCCAATAATCTCTGATGTATCCATTCCTCGCTATAACCTTTTTTGAGATAGGTTTCCAATGCTCTGTCAATCGCAAGCTCCGGGTCGATGGTTTCATTGATTCTCTCTGCGCCAACTTCCGCAAGCCACAGCTTAAAAGGTTCCGCCTTGGGAGATGGTATGGACTGGATAATACGTAAAATGCCCTTTGTATCAGCAGCTTGGATTTTGCGTTTCTTTCCATCAGCAGCAGTCATTGCAACAGGGGTACAAATTGTACCCCACTTGGCCGAAAGTTCAGGGTCCCTGGAACGCATTTTTTTAATGTACTGTTTAGGATCAACACTATCCGTAAGAGCTTGAACAATATCCACGACGGAGAAAAACCATTCTTCTTTTTCCTCGTCCCATGCGGTACGGATTTTCTGATTTTCAAAAAGCTGAATTTTATCATTTTCCGGCATTTTCGCTTTCCTCCCGCATCATTTTTTTGAGCGTTTCCTTCAATCTCTCGTTCATGGCAGAACCGGGGTCAAAACACATTTCGATAAACCTGTCCATCTCCGGATAAGACTTTTCGACCTCCGGAGTCTTGCAGGAATAGTACATTCCGTGGGGATCGTCTGTCCTGCCATACAAAAAATCCATGGATACATCGAAGTAATCCGCGTATTTCAGCATGATCTCGGCGGGAACGGTAGAGACGCCGGACTCATATTTGAAGATGCTGGACTGTGCCGTGCCGAACATTTTTGCGATTTTCGTTTGAGAGAACTGCACGCTTGCTCTCAATGCCTTCAATCTGTCTCCGATGATTTTCACAACCATCCCTCCAATCCTTATGAAGATATTATACTCGAAAACCGCCGCCATGTCAATCGTAAATTAACATAATATACACATTCTGTGCTCGATAGAAATAGAGGAGCTTTGCTCCTCTTGACTGCACAAAAACACGCCCGCAAGCATCTGTCAAGGCCGCAGAATGCGAGGCAAAGCCGGTGCCTTGACCGGTGGTTGCGGGTGTGTTACGAATGGGGTCATTTTCAGAAAAGCGCCGGAACGGTGCGCAGCCGATTTTGCAAAAATCGTTCAAAGGGGTTTGGGGAGCTTTCCCCAACAAGCGAAAAGTGGCTCCAAGCCGCCTTGCTTGCCACGAATGCTGTAAACATTCCAAATAGCGTATGGATGAAGCATCAAGACGGTTGTCTGACCATAAGAACCCAGCGAAAATAAAAAGATTTCATCACGAAAATCGTCAAAAATAGTAGAATTTCCAGATCAGTTGTGTTATAATTATTTTGTATTTTTATAAGCGTTTGACCAAGGAGGGTGCAAAATGGCCGTTAGCTATAAAAGGCTTTGGAAGCTGCTCATCGATAAGGACATGAAAAAAGTCGATCTGGAACGCAAGGCCGGGATTACGCACTATGCCCTGAGCAAACTCACTCAGAGCAAGGATGTCTCCACCGAAGTCCTTGGCAAAATTTGCGCAGCACTGGACTGTACGATTGAGGATATTATGGAGTTTGTGCCGGAGGAAGAAAAATAACGGCTTTCCGAAGGAAAGAAAGCCGATCAATCAGACTGAAATCGAACTCATAATGTTTGTTTAGGAGGCGTGTGCTGCATCCATCTTGAGTGGATGGGCGAAAAACGCTGAATCTCCCTTTTCAAACGTGTGAGTTTTGAAAGGGAGATTTTTATGTCCACGAATATTTCCAAACAAAAGCGCGAGGACCTGTTGCGAAAAATACAGGAGATCCGCACCTATATTTCTACCGCCGAGCAGGATGAGAATACCGCCCGGCTGCTTTCCTATCTTTCCGATCTTGCCAAGGATGTGAACGGTAAGAAATATGGATTGGTATTTGAGGAGCACCGGGAGGAGATCGACGAGGTGCTGGATACGCATACGCCTGTACTGACGGAGAACGCCGATTTGTTCATCAGCAATGGCGGCCAAATGAATTTTCTCATCGAAGGCGACAACCTCGCTTCGCTGAAGCTGCTTGAAAAGACGCACAAAGGTAAGATCGATCTGATTTATATTGATCCACCTTATAACCGCGGTAAAAAAGATTTCGTTTATGATGACTGCTTCATTGATGCAAATGATAATTTCAAACATTCAAAATGGGTGAGTTTTATCTTGCCGAGGTTGAAATATGCAAATAGGCTGCTTTCATATAAAGGTACAATATTTATTTCTATCTCTGACATTGAGGTTAATACATTAAAGCTTATTTGTGATGATGTTTTTGGTGACAATCATTTTGTTACCCTAATTCCAAGGATCGCAAAGCAACAACGGTCTGCACAAGAGCATCATATGGATATTTCGCATGACTACATTCTTTGTTATTCTTTTTCTGACGATTTTAGGAGGATAATTCTAAGAGATTTAGATGAAACAAAAATCAAGCATGATCAAATAGGGAGATATATTGAAAATGATACTAAAGCCATTTTGGCCGATAAGTCAAAAGGGTATTCATCTGGCGGGGATTATGATTTTGAATACAATGGGAAAGTGTATCAGCCGATTGACAAAAATGGAATAAGAAATCGGTGGCTTTGGAGCAAACAAAGAATGCAGGCAGCGGCAGATATGGGAATACTTGTTGAAACACCAACATCATTAAGAATGCAGTTATATTTGGATTATCGTTTCGATGAAAAAACAAATAAAATGGTTCCCAAAGATACGAATTTAGTTTTCCATTCTAGCGACTTTATGATTAAAAGTTGTTATACCAACGCAACAGGGAGTGGAGAGTTAAAAGACATTGGACTGGACCTATTTCAAAGATTTAACAATCCTAAGCCAGTGTCGCTTATATATGATTTGTGTGATTTAAGCACCGATGATGATAGTACTATACTTGATTTTTTTGCTGGTTCCGGCACTACCGGTCATTCGGTAATGAAATATAATAACGAGCATCCAGAAAGCAAACGACGCTTCATTCTCTGCACCAACAACGAAAACAATATCTGTCGGGAGGTCACCTATGAGCGTATTCGCCGGGTGATTGAAAAAGAGGGATACGAAGCCTCTCTGAAATACTACAAGGTCGATTATATCCCAATCGATGAGCGGATGTACTACGAATATGCCGACGAGCTGCTGCTTCATATCCGAGAGATGGTCGAGCTGGAAAACGGGATCAACTTTACCGGCAACGACGAAATCGCCATTGTGCTGACCGATGAGGAGCTTGCAGCGTTCACTGCAAATATCGGTACGAATTGCCGCAAGCTCTATATGGGGCATGATATTCTGCCCGACGAAGAGCAGCAGGCAATCATCGCCGAACACGGCATAGAAATCAGCATCATTCCCGATTATTACTACCGGGATCTGCAGGAGGGCTAAAGATGAAATTGAAAGAATTTCAGCTAAATGCTGTCAAGTCGTTGTTTGAGGCGATGGACAAGCCTGCGCGGGATATTATTCTGAAAAGTCCTACGGGCAGCGGCAAGACCATTATCCTTACCTACTTCATGCACCAGTACATTCAGAGCTTTCCGAAAACGGTTTTCGTGTGGCTCACCCCCGGCAAGGGCAATTTGGAGGAGCAGAGCAAGGCGAAGATGGACAAGTATATCCACGCCTCGCAGACAAAACTGCTTTCCGATGTCATGACCGCCGGATTCGAAGAAAATGACAGCGCATTTATCAACTGGGAGAAGCTGACGAAAAAGGGCAACAATGCCCTGAAGGACAGTGAGCGCACAAACTTCCTGGAGCATATTCAGCACGCTCTGGACAGCGGGCTGCGCTTTGTCGTGATCGTCGATGAAAGCCATCAGAACAATACCGTTAAAGCGGATGAGATCATCCAGTATTTTCATACTGATAAAATCATCCGGTGCTCTGCCACGCCGAAGGGAATCAAGAATGCGGAGATTATAGAAATTGCGGAGGCGGACGTCATCGCAGAGGGCTTGATCAAAAAGCTTCTTGTCATCAACGAGGATTTTCCGCAGACAGTAGAAACGGAAAGCCAGACAGGATTCCTGTTGGAGCGAGCATATGATAAGCAGCGCAAGCTGCGCGCGGCATTCCTTTCGGCTGGCAAGGACATCAATCCTTTGATCGTGGTGCAAATCCCGAACAAATCGGAGGTTTTGCAGGATGAAGTGGAACGGTGGTTTGAAACGCAAGGCGTGACCTTTGAGAACGGGCAGCTCGCCGTTTGGCTTTCGGATCGCCATGAAAACCTTGAGGGTATCGAGGCGAATGACGCGAAATCTATTGCTGTCATTATCAAACAGGCGGTTGCTACTGGCTGGGACTGCCCAAGAGCACACATTCTGGTAAAGCTTCGTGACAACATGGACGAAATCTTTGAAATCCAAACCATTGGGCGTATTCGTCGCATGCCGGAGGCGAAGCACTACAACAGCGATTTGTTGGATAGCTGCTATCTCTACACCCTTGACGAGAAGTTCACGGCGGGCGTGAAGATGAGTCTCGGCAAAGGAGCTCTGGAGGCATACGCCATTTTCCTGAAAAATGAATATAAAAGCATCACTTTGACCAGTGAACAACGGACAATGGTTACACAGACTCGCAATCCGCAGTCTGCGCTGACTGCCGTTGCCAAGTACTTCGAAAAAGAATTCCACACCGGCGGCAACAAGGCAGAAAACGCCACCCGTTTGCAGACGGCTGGTTTTGTGCTGGATGAGGATATCGTTCGCCACACGATATCGGGTGAAACGGCAACGCTGGATTTCCAAGCGGCAGGCATGAACGAGATCGATGTGACTGAAAAACTTGATACACATCGCCACGGTCGTGACTACCATCAGAAAATCGGTAAAATCGGGCTTGAGATCGGCATGGAGTATTCATATATGAATACGATCATACGCAAACTCTTTGATAAGAATTTTAGCTATAATCGTAAAATCCTAAATTTGGAGCCGAGAGCGGTATACTCATTTGTACTGAACAATGCAGATCGGCTGCGCCATATTGTTCGAGAGGCGATGGCTGTTGAATTGGCACAGCTGCAGCTTGATATTAAGCAGGTATCAAAGTCATCGTTCCATATTCCGCAGAGTTGTCTGTTCACCTTCGACAGCACGGCAAAAACACAAACGGAAATGCGGAAGAATGTATATCAGGGTTATCTGTCCTCCGCAGAGGTGCGTTCTTCTTCAGAGCGGAAGTTTGAAAAATTCTGCGAAAGTGCTGACAGTGTGGAGTGGGTCTATAAGAATGGCGACAAGGGCAGCGAATACCTTTCAATCGTATATATAGACAATTCCGAGAAACAGAAGAACTTCTTCCCGGATTATATCATCGGAGTCAATGGTGAGATCTGGATTGTTGAGACCAAGGGTGGATTTGACCGCAGCGGCAATAGTCAGGATATCGATCTGTATACGCCGAAGAAGTTTGCCGTCCTGAAGGACTATCTGGATCGGTATGGGCTGAAAGGTGGCATTGTCCGGTATGATGAAAAGAGTGAGGAACTGTGCATTTGCATGGACAGTTATTCCGATGATGTACGCGATGATTGCTGGAAGGTTTTGAGCGATATTTTCAAGTGAGGTGATCTCTGGTGAAAATTCTTGAATCTAAAACGATTCCTTCAACAGGGACAGCCAAAGTCCACTTTATTCGAATAGATCCTGAAGATATTTCAGCGACGCTATCCGATATTATTAAAACGTTGATGGATTTATCATGGCTAAAACATTTTGACGCAGACTATATGGTTCAGAGTTTTCAGCAGCGTGCACAGATAACGATAGACGATATTAAATCAAAATTTGATAATTGCGACCAAGGGATACTAACAAAAGATGCTGGCGAATACGTCGTGTCCGAACTTTCAAGGGAGGCTATCATATCCAATCTGGGGTATCTTAATATCCCCATTGCAGAACTGCTGGGGAAAAAAGTGTCTGGAAATCCCGGATTTGATTTTCATTCTCAGAATTGTTCAACAGATACTGTTATTTTTGGTGAAGCAAAATACGTTTCCGCACAGAGTGCTTACCCCAGTGCGATCAAGCAAATAAAAGAATTTATAGATGCAAAGAAAGACGTTTCAGATATTGCGGACCTTTCTCCATTTTGTACTCCGCAATCTTTGCGTCGGGCGGCTAATGGGTTCAAAGGATTTGCAGCTGCATTTTCTGCGAAGGGAACTTCCAGTGACCGACTAATCAGCGCAATACAAGCCCGAGCAGAATATGCAGAGCTGCTCAAGTATGAAGAAATCATTCTTGTGGCGGTGAATCTATGAATAGTGTAATTGAAAAAGGAAATCTTATTGCACGAATCCAAGAAGGGAAAGATTTAGATCAAATAATGGCGTATGCCAAAGAGCAGTTGTACCGTAATGGTCCCATCGACACCGTAGTTTTGGAGATACTGTCGTACTTGAAACTATTCCAAAACAGTTATTTTGCTCAGTATGAGAGTGAAATAGTTGAGACAATGGGCCTTTTCTACAAAGACCCGCATCCTGAAACATTGCAAGGTGCAATCTTTGATATGTATCGTCAGTATATCAAGGAAACCTTTGGAGAAGACTACACCCCTTTACAGGCAAATATTCTTAAGCAGATTCAAGAGAAACAGTATTTCAGCTTTTCGGCGCCAACAAGCACGGGAAAGTCTTTTGTGTTTCGTAACTTGATAAAAACCAGCACAAAAGATGTCGCTGTAATTGTACCGTCGAGGGCTCTCATTAACGAATATTATGACAGGATAACAAGGCTGGTAGATATTAAATCCACCAATGTGCTTACCTTTGTCGAGCGTATCAATACAAAACACGCAGAAAGATCGGTTTTTATTCTTACACCGGAACGCGCGAGGGAATTGTTTAAGAATAAAAGTTGGTTAAACATCGAGCTGTTCCTATTTGATGAAGCCCAGTTGAGTGATGAACACTCCGTGCGAGGACTCTATTTTGACAGTATAGTACGGAGAGCACAGAAGGCATTCCCGCAGGCAAAATTTGTGTTTGCGCATCCATTTATCAGCAATCCGGAGGCGCAGTTAAAAAGAAATGAAGTTATGGATGCGGGAGCCTTTAGCCATTATCATTTGAAAACGGTTGGGCAAGTTTTTTACGTCCACGATGTGACAAATCAGAAGTATTACCACTTTGGTTCCGACAAAAAGGTGCTTGGAGATCGAAAAATAGAATCTAAAATTGATCCGATTGAACAAGCGATATTGTCTGGTGGAAGCGTGTTAATATACGTGCCAAAGAGTCACATATATAACAAGAGTGTCTTTCAGCAATTTCAAAAATACATAAATCTCTGCACAAGAATCCAGGATCCACGTGCACTGCAGATGATTGAACAGCTTCAAAGTTATATTGGGGCCTCAAACAAAACGCAGTATTTCTATAATTCTGAGATGCTGAATATGCTTCAATATGGGATAGTTGTTCACCATGGTTCGATGCCGCTAAGTGCAAGGTTGATACTTGAGCATTTTACGCAGGAGAGGTTCTGCAGAATCTGTTTTGCAACATCAACACTCGAGCAAGGCATTAATATGCCCTTTGACGTTGTCTACCTGGATAAATTTGAAGCGAGCAAATCCTTGTCCGTTAAAAATCTGATCGGGCGAGCTGGGAGATCCACTCAGAATAATTGCTTTGATATTGGTAGCGTCGTGATCCGCCAGAATGCGATGAGTAACTTCAGAAAGGTTCTTTTTAAAAATGAAACAATATCTGAAGTATCCCACCTTGATAGAGACGATGAAAAGCTTGATGAAAAGTATGACGAGTACAAAGACGCTATAAAAAAAGACGAATTCTCAGACGAATATAATTTGACCAATAAAGATCTGGAAAAACTAAAGACAGACACGATTACAGCAATGATTCCGACTCTTCTTGACATGATATTTGTAGATGGTCACCTGATAGATCCAGATGCGGACTTAAAGGATATTTACGATGACTTTCAGTCTTTGTATAAAGGGTATCTCGGGCGAGACTTAGTTAGCGCAGAAAAGTGGGTTTTGAGCTCAGCAATTAAAATAATGCTATGGAAAGTATATGGGCGCACTTTTAGCTCTATTTGCCAGTTCCGATATGCCTATGTGTCACAAGTAAACGAACGCAGAAAGCTGAATCGTAAAGGTCGGACGCAAGAGGCTGATGCATTATGCGCTAGATATGTTTCAGGCTATCACGATTTGCCAGATAAACAACTTAAGTCATATCCGTTGATTCCTCCTATCGAGAAGGCGAAAAATGTGGATTATGACCTTATTGTTTATGATACTTACGACTTCCTAGATAAACTTATTGGATTTAAACTAAGTGATATCTTCTATGCGATTTTCCACCAGTATTACTGTAACAATGGGGATGAAAGGGCGCTTAAGTTGGCAAACTATATCAAATATGGAACGGACAGCGACAAAGAAATCTGGATGCTTCGTTATGGGATGTCGTTCGAGGATATAGAATGGGCTGCCCCATGTATAGAAAGCATAAATGAAGAAGAAATCATTTTTAATGTGGAAGTAGAAAAATTAGAGGAGGGGCAACGGGCTATAATTGAGCCTTATCTTTATACATAATACGTATCATAGATGAGAGCGAGTATCTAACTAAAGCACCGATAGCAGCGATGCGGCACCGAGGGCAAGATCGTCAAGGCTGACGTGAGCATCGCGAAAAACTATCTTTCCGGAACGGAGATGTCTTATCTGGAGCGGATTGTTTCTCTCTATCTGGACTACGCGGAGCTTCAGGCGGAGCGGAAGATTCCCATGAGCATGGAGGATTGGGCGCGGCGGCTGGACGGGTTTTTGGAGTTCAACGGGAATGAGCTTCTCACCGGACCGGGCAAAATCAGCGCCGAGGCGGCAAAACTCCACGCCGAGAGCGAGTACGAGAAATACCGCATCGTGCAGGACAGGCTGTTTGAAAGCGATTTTGACAGGTTTTTGCAGCTTGAGGGAGAAATAAGTTCTGCCCATGAAGTGTCTGGCAGTCCTGCAAGCGATAAGGAAATTATGTAAGCGGTAATTCGTCGAGACCTTGACAGACACCCATCCATATGTTATCCTATTTGCACAACGATAGATACAAGACATCAGACACCATGCAGACACCGACAAGCTATTGCTTGACCGATGCCTGCATTTTCATTTTGAAACGAAAGGAGGCGATTCGAAGAATAAACACCTAAGATACCCATGACACCTGATCTTAGCTGTAAAGGAAAGGTACAGCATACAGTATCTTTACAGGAGGTAAGTTCATGGGCAGAAAGAAAAAGCTCATCAACAACTCAGATATTCCTCAGTACTCCATTGAAACTGTCGCCAGATGCCTATTGCCTGACATCATCGCCTTTTACGAGAGCGAAGAAGGTCAGCGGGAGTTTGCAGAGTGGAAGCGGCAGCAGGAAAATAACAAAGACGTAAGCGGCGAGACGATCGCCTGAAAATATATAGGCTGTGCATGCAAAACTCAACTTGCCTGCACAGCCTTAATGTTATAATACATTTTCGGTAGCCGCTACCGAAAATACTTAATGTGTGGTATAATAACCATAAAGAGAGGATGTGTATCTATGGACGAAAAAGAAAAGCGCAAACGCGGCAGGCCTAAAATCGATGCTGACTTTACGGAACAACTCGTCACAAGCCGCCGCGCACAGCTAAATGCCAAGTATATGTTCGATGGAATGCTTCTCGTCAAGAACAGCCCGGAAATCACCGAACCGGAAATGCTCTGGAAAGAAGATGTTGCTACATCCAGTGCAACGAGCAAAAACGGAATCCTTGAGCAGCTCGGCAGAATGATAGAGCAGGATCATCTACACCCGGATGACTGTGTATTCTTTGCGAACAGAGCCATCGACGCATTAAAAGCCGGTTATACATCCAGAGAAGTTGAGAAAGCGTTACGCGCCATACGGATGGCAATCAAAAAGGCCGATGGTACACCGGAAAATAGCGCAGAACGATACCGAATCACAATGGCAATCAACGATTTGATAAGCATGGATTGAATTTCGGTAGCCGCTACCGATAATAGAAAACAAGACAGGGAGCAGCCAATGAAGGTTGCTCCCTGTTCGCATATTCGTTCAGTCTATCAGGCGATGTTCCGGCGTTCCTTTGATATATTCTTCAATGCCGCCGCTTAGGACAAGTTCAGCATATTCCAGCGGCTTGTTGTAAACAAGCCAGTCCAATTCGCCGCGCTGGAGCATGGAGGCGTCCAGTTCATTCTCGACATCGGTGCAGTTTATTGAAATCATCGAACCGTCATCATACTTAAGTTCCACACAGGCGGTGTCTATATTGAACTCGCAGGATAGCAGCTTTTTCATGGTCGGCTCCTTTCGCAATTCATTGCTTTACGTCAAGTACGTCTGCTTTTGGGTTCAAAACGGGAGTTTGAGTGTTCATAATCTATACCCATCACGAACACCCCCGTTTCGGTTTCCGTGGGCCTCGTGGCTTGGATTCGGGACGTTTAATGACGCCATTACGAAAATGCGTATCCTCAAAACGCTCAAAGAAAACAATAAATCCGAATCCATCTCCTATCGGAAACGGGTTCGGATTATATTGCTTTGGTGCCGGTGGTGGGACTCGAACCCACACCCCGTTGCCGGGAACGGATTTTGAGTCCGTCACGTCTGCCAATTCCATCACACCGGCGAGGTTTAACGGCTTGTATTTTAACACAGTTTGCCGCCGTTTTCAATGCCTTTTCAAAAGAATTTGCAAAAACCGCGCTTTTAGTGTTTTTTCCAGTCCTTTATCCTATTTGTTTTCCGTCCTCTTTGCCCTGCGCTTTTTTATTGCCCCAATATCCGCGGGCTACTCGTTGGGCTTTATTAGCGCAAACAGCATCCTATCGAACTCCGGCGGAGCCTCAGTGACTCCGCTTTTGACGATCGAAAAGCCGCATCGCACTATCTCGCTTTCAAATTCCTTTGCGCTCACCGTGCGGCAAGAGGTTGCCGCAACTTGCACCTTGCCAGAAAAATGCGCCTTCTCGCGCAGCTCGAACGCCTCGGCGGGATCGGTTCTTATCTCGAAGCCTCGGCTCTCCATGCTCAGAACGAGCGCAAGCCCGCGCTTTTTCAAGTGGGTATGAATAAAGCGATAAAACGCGGTGCGATCCCCGTCCTCGACCAGCATGTGGAGCAGCGCCACGGCGTAGATGAAGGCGTATTTTTCGTTATGCACGCCGTTTATGCAGTCCAGAACGATAAATTTATCCTTAAATTCCACATATTCTTGCTTTAAAAAGGCTATTGCCTCGCTCGAGATATCGCTCGCGGTGAGTGCATACCCAGCCTCGAGCACACGCCGCGCATCTCGGCCTTCGCCACAGCCAAGCTCGAGTATCGGCTCGCTCTTATCGAGCCCCAGCTCCCGCAGCGTTTCAAGCACTACGGGCGTCGGCACGTCGAAAGCCCAAGTATGCCCGAGCTCATGGATTCGCCTATAACGCTCGTCGTATGCTTCATAGTATTTTCTCATTCCCATATCCCCTTTCCGCCGCTGTCTGCTTCAAAACCCGCCTTTGAACTTCCTCTCCGGCAGCTGCGCTATCACGACCGCAGCAAGTATCAGCGCGCAGCCCAGATATTCGCGCCCCGTCATGCGCTGGGAGAGTATCACCGCGCCGCCGATGACCGAAAACACGGATTCCATGCTGAACAGCAGCGATACTATCGCGGGATCGCCCTCGCGCTACGCGACTATCTGAAGAAGATATGCGATGCCGCAGGAAAATACGGCAACGTAGAGTATCGGCAAGGCATATTCGAGCACCTTCGCCCAATCTGGCTTTTCGGTGAAAACCGCAAGCGCCGCCGAAAATGCCGCCGCAAAAGCGAATTCCGCGATGCAGAATGAAACGGGCTCGAGGCTGCCCGCGAATCTGTCTATAAGCAGTATCTGCACCGCAAACGCCGCCGCACAGAGCAGAAGCAGCAGATCGCCCGACGAAAGCGAAAAGCTTCCGCTTATGCAAAGCAGATACAGCCCCGCAAGCGCAAGCGCGAGCCCCGCCCAAAATACCTTCGGGAAGCGCTTTTTGAGCAGCAGACCGCCCACCGGCACGAGCACCACGTACAGCGCCGTTATGAAGCCCGCCTTGCCCGAATCCGTGCCGGCCTCCATGCCCGCCTGCTGAAGATTGGATGCAACGGCGAGCGCAAAGCCGCAGAGCGCGCCCGCGATCAGCAGGGTTTTGCCGCTATGCAGCCGCTGCGTTCGCGCCGTTTCGCCGTTTTCCCCCGCTTCGGCGCTGCCGCGCCTTTTTCTTATTGCGGACAGAACGAGCTTAACGAGCATAAGAAACAGCACCGCGACAGAGAATCTTATCGCGTTGAAGGTCACGGGCGGAACGCTGCCCGCGCAAACGTCCTGCGCCACGAACGCGGTGCCCCAAATTGCGGCGGTCAGCAGCGGCAGGAATATGGATCTGAAGCCTTTTTTCATAGCTATGATTATACCCGCAAAAGCGCGGCTCGGCAAGTGCGAGTACTGGGATTTTCCCGTTTTTTCGGAAAAAAGATGCAAAAAATCTCCGTTTTTCCGCGCGGAGCGGTGCAAAGTACATATTTTGGTATTTGCAGGATCGAAAAAGCGTTGTATCATACGCTTGAGCAGAAATAACGGATCAAAATACCCTCTTTATTCCAAACCGAGACTCTAATACTCAAAACGGAGGTGCTCAAAATGCTTTGGTGGATATTCCTTATTCTGATGGGGGGATACGAGATCATAAAGGTGCTGATTAAGGACAAATGAGCCCGAGCGCAGCATAGGAGACCGCTTTTTCCCATTTGCTCACGAAATTATCAGGAGGCAGCTATGAAGATAATAGGCAACACCGTTTATAACGACGAAGCCGCGCCCGCGGAGCTTTCCTTTCGCGCAGCGCAGCCGATAAGACCCGTGCCCACCACCCCCTTCCACTCCGCCTACCGCGCACCCGGCGCGAAGGGGCTTGGGGAGCTGACCTATAAGGGCTATACCCGCCTGCATACAAGGATAATGCGCGGCATACTGAAAAACGCGCTGCTTTCGCTGCTTCTTATCACCGCGCTTGCCGCCGTAACGGCCGCATCCTTCCTCGCAAAATTCGAGGGCGGCTATTCGGATGTGCTGCTCGTGCTCGTTGTGCCCGTTCTGTGCGCATCGGCGATAGTTTATATCGCGTTCGGGCTTTATAACGACGTTAAGGCCGACCTTGCCCGCCTGCGCCGCGAGAAAAAGCGCCTCTCCCGCTCCGCACAGGCGCGCATCGAGCGCGAAAGCGGCCGCCGCAGGCTCTCGGTGCTCTTCACCCTCACCGCAACCGCCGCGCTGCTCGTTGTGCTGAACGGCGTTCTGCTCTACTGAACAAAACTTCCGCAAATTTCGTTTGTGCGCGTAGTCTCACTCTCTTATACGGCAAAAAGCCGAGGGTTTTCCGCCTTCGGCTTTTTGCTTGTAAGCTGAACGATTTATTCCGCATCGAAGGTGCGTATAAGCCCCTTTTCGAGCGCTTCTTTCACATTTCCGAAATCGAAGCTTTTAGCATCAAACCAGTGCTGCCACGTCGTTATTTCCATAAAAAGCCCGTCTATCTCCGCATGAAAATATTTGTAGTTGGCAAAGATGCCATTGTCGCCATATAATCTTGTTATGCGGGTTCCCTCGGCATCCATCGGATAGTAAAACCCCTCTCTCGCGCCCTCGAGCCTGCGGTCGAGCGCATCCGCGCCGCTGTTCTCTCCGTTCAGGGTTCCCGAAAAGCCGATCCAAGCAATATCGATGCCGTCATAGCCTTTGCCCTGAAGCTGATAGCCGATATGATACTCGTAGATCCCGCGATACCTTGTGAGCCTGAAGCTTGTGAAGCAATACTCCGGCGCGATCGGGAAGGGTATGCGCTCGATAAGCTCCGCAGCGACCTTAGCTTCAGCCCTTGAGCCAATGCCTATGATCACCGATTCACCGACGCTCGGAAATTCGATCGTCATTTTGCGCAGGTACTCATCGAACTCCTCGTCGCTCTTATCGAGCGCAGTAAAGAACTCGCTCAGCGCATCCGCGCCGTGCAAATCCAGATCGAGCGAGTACCTGTCGTCCTCCTCGGGCGGCTCGCTCGGCTTTTCCGTTTCCGCGGGCGGCTCTGTCTGCACCGCCGGCGTATGCTTTTGTACATCCTTTTCGGGTATCGCGTTCCTCTCGCCGCCGCAGGCAAGCGCAAAAAGCGCGAATATCGCCGCAAGCATAAGCGCGGCCGGCTTGATAAACATCTTCATAACCTGTTCCTCTCTTTAAAAAGCATTTCGCATTTTGGCGAAAAGCCGGTAAGCTCCTCCCCGATATAAAAGTATAGCAGACGGAAGCGGAATAATCAGGCCGTAAAGCTCCCGTCCGCATTTTCGTATAACGCAAAAGAAAAAGCCGGAACTCTGAGCGGAACTCCGGCTTTTAGTTTCATCCTTATTCGCCGCCAAGCGCCGAAAGCGGGCCGAAATCAAACTCAACCAGCCTTTGCACGGCTTCCCGCTCCGTTTGATTATGCGTGCTTATCGTCACGAGCCGGCCGTTGATCTCGGCGTAAAACAAGCGTATGCTCTCCCCCTCCGAGCGCTGCAAATAGAGCCTTGAAATGTATTCGCTCTCGGGTATCTCTATTTGCTGAAGATTCCTCTCCGCTATCACCTCATCGAGTGTTTTGCTCATATCCGGCCTCATATCGTCGCCGCAGTACGGGAAGAAGGTCCAGAACTTATAGCCCGGGAGTTCATAGCTGACCTCGAAATATTCCTCGTTTCGCACGTAAAAATACAGGCTGTCGAATCCGTCCTCGGCATGGAACGGGAACGGGAAGCTCTCAAACAGCGAGATCACCGCCTCAACATCCGCCCTGCTGCGAACGGTGGAGCTGCCCTCGCGCATAAAGTATTTCTTATTCGCTTTAAAATAGCCTGCAAAATCCCTGTCGCTCAAGCTTGCGGAGTTTACAAGCAGGCGAAGCGCATCGTTGTTCGGCAGGTTTATATGATAATACCAAAGCGCCTCCGCAGGAGCGCTCGGCACGGACAGATCGTCAAGCTCCGATAATTTCGCAAAGTCAAACGCCAAGAGCCTTTCAATGCAATCCTGCTCCGTTTGATTATAGGCGCTCAGCTCCATCAGCTTGCCGTCCACCTCGGCATACAGAATATGATTTTGATCGGTAAGCGTTTCGGAATAGTGCGCATAGAGCCTTGAAATATGCTCGTTTTCCGCTATATCCATCGGGCTAAGCGCAAGGATCCGAACGAGATCTTCGAGCGTGTCGCGCTCTCCGTTTTCATCCTCGTCCCTATGATAATTGCAGAACGCCCAAACCTTGCTGCCGAATTCGTATTGGATGGAATACTCGCCCAAATAATCTCCGGCAATAAACAGGCGGGAATAACCCCCCTCGGTATAGATCGGGAACGGGAGCGCATCCAGTATGCCGATCACGCGCTGCGCATCCGCTCTGCTGAATATGCCGTAAAGGTTGTCGGGGTTCGCCTCACGAAGATAGCCTTCGAATTCTTCATCCGTGCCGTTCGCGGCGCGAACAAACGCCGTAAGCTCATCGTTTCCGAAAAGCTGAAGATGAAATATCCCCGCATGGGAGCCCTCATGGGATTGGTGCCCAAGCTCGTTCAATTTGCCGAACTCCAGCGAGGAGATAACGCTTTCGGCTTGCTCGCGCATAAGCCCAAGCGTGTTTATCTCCAAATAGCCGCCGTTCAGCCCGCCGAAGAATCCATATGCCTCTATATGCTCTTCCTCCCGTTCCATTATGAAGCCGAGAAGCTCGCTTATGGGCGAATACGGAAGCTCAACATCGAAGGTCTCCGCTCCATCGGGAACGCCGCCATCATAGTCCTCCGCAGCGAAAAGGCTTTTATCGAAAAGGCGGAAGGTGCAGCTTGCGCCGCCGTCAAGCGTGTATTCAAGATACCCTTCGAGGCCGTCCTTTCTCACGCTCATGTATGAGAAGCTTTGATTTCCGACTATCGGAAAGTCGATATCCCCGTTTGCCTCAAGCACGGCGCGAACGTCGTCCTTTGTTTCAATTCCGCACTCCGCAAACGAATTTTCCCTTATGTACTCTTGAAAATCCCGGTCGCTCAAATTGACAGAGTCAACGAATTTCCAAAGCTCGGGCGCATTCGCAAACGAGATAGGCTTCCCTTTGGGTTCGCTCGTTTGCAGCTCGATCTCCGGCTCGTCGGTAAGCTCCGGCGTGGGCGAGGGCTGCTCCGTTTCATCGGGCGGAGTGCCGTTCTGCCTCGCGGCAGCCTGATCGATCAGCGACTGCCTGTCGCGGCAGCCCAATGCGCCGAGCGCAAGCGCCGCAGTCAAAAACGCGATGGCGATAAATGAAAATACTTTTTTCATACCGTTTTCCTTTCTTTCATAGAATTAAGCGCTTTATTCTCTCATAAGAGTCTGAAAAACACTTTTTTGATAGTATATCATATTCTCGTTGAAGAATCAAGCGCGGGGGCTGACGGCTTATCGATTCTTTATCGCGGCGGCAAGCGCGCTCACGCGCTCGATATCAAGAGCGAGTATCGCCTTCTCCGCCGCCTCGCGGGTAAGATGCTTGCTGACGATGAAAACGTAATAGCCCCCGATATCCGCGCCGAAGCTCAGGCAATCGCTGCTCATGCTTTTATGGAAGTAAACGAGCCTTCTTATATGCTCGTTTTCGCCTGTATCGACCTCGGAAAACTGCCTTATGGCGAGCACGCGCTCAAGCGTTTGGGCCCCGCAGTACGGCCCGTTAAGCTTGCCTTGAACGAGCAGGGCTTCGGTTTGCCAGGCATACTGATCGCCAAACCATATCCACTCGCCATAGCTTTCCAAGCTCGAATCGTGCTTCGCCTTGAGAACGGGCACGTCCCCCGCTATCGCGTCCGACAGCCTGCAAAAATCAAACGACTGTATCGCCCGCTCCGCTTCCTCTTGAGAAAGATTCCAAGCCGTTACGTTGACGTACTCCCCGTCGATATCCGCCTCATAATAGAGCTGCCCCGTAAAGCCGATCCGATCCCGCCGATAGAGCCAGTTTATTTTATCGTTTGAGCACTCCACCTTCGTGAACTTTCCGTCCGCAAGCAGCCTTTCAAGGGCGCTGTCCGCGCTGATGCCGTGGTTCGTCCCGTAGAAGGTGCAGCTTCCCATTTCGCCGACCTCGTAATCTATGCAATACCTAAACCCATACTCCGGGCTTTCCACGGTCAAAACGTGGAAACGGTGCTCGCTCGAAGCGGGGTAGATCAGCGCGTTCAGCTTCTCGGAGACCGCCTCGGCCTCCTCGCGGCTTTCGATGCCGCCCCGGCGATACTCGTCCTTATCGATGAAGCTATTAAACTCCTCGTCGCTCAGCTCGCTCGATGAGGTAAACTCGCGCAGCTCGTCCATATCCGAAAAGCTAAGTTGGTAAGGCGGCGCCTCGGTCGTTATCATCGTTTCATAATAGGCCGAATCATCGCAATAATAATCGTAGTCGATCGGGTCAAGCGAAGGCACTTCCGTGCCCTGCGCGCTTTCGCCCTTTTGCTTCGCAGCGTCCTTTTCGGGTATCGGCCTTTCCGTGCAGGCAAGCGCCAAAAGCGCAAGCGCCGCCGCGATAAATAGAATTATCTTTTTCATTTGTTTTCCTTTCCTCAAGCTCCGCCCGAGCATACTACTCCGAAACGATCGCTTCTATGATCGCCCGCTGCTCGGCGGTGAGCTCGGAGAGGCAGTAGGAGAACGCCGTTTCATCGTTCGCCCGCTGATAGGCAAGAAGCTCTCCGAAGCCAGCCCGATACTTTTCGGGCGCATACAGCGCGCCGCGCATCGCGTGCATACACATCTCCTTATGCCCGATATGCGGCGTTATCGAGCCGGGCTTGAGCCGTTCAATGAGCTGCGGCCAGATATCCTCGCCGTATTCCCGCTCAAACCATTCCCAATCCATGCCGTAGAGCATGCGGATGACCCACGCGCCGGAGCTGTCGATGGTGCTGCTGTCCGCGTTTTCGGCGATCACGCGTTCTATGTTGATTGGAAGATAGTCCATCGGATCGTCCACAAGGGAGATATTGCCCCATCCCACGCTGCCGTCGCCGTAGCCGAGGTTGCAGGTGAAGCCGTCCTCCGTGCGCCAGATCTGTATGTCCCGATATAAGCCGATATAGCCGGGCATGGGGTCGTTGGGTCCTGCTGCCGAGCATCCCACGTCGCCATACGACCATGTGAATACCCTTGTGTTGACCGGGCGGAACCTCAGCTGCACCATGCAGTCGGCATAGCCGCCGCTGAACATCGGCAGGCTGCGCACCTTCGGGTTTACCGCCTTTGCTTCATAGCAGCGCAGCGCGTTATCCTCGGAGCAGCCGACGTATTTGGCGCTGATAAGATCCCCGCAGTACTGCGAAACGGCGATAAGATCGTCCTCCCCTCCCGAAAGAGCGTACCCGGCGCGCTCAAGCTCCGCTTTCGTAACGCTTATTACGTCATCAACTCGGATCTCATCCCAATTTACGTTCAGATCGTCGAACTCTCCGTCCTCGGGCCATTTGCCCATGATCTCGCAATAGGCCTCATACCATTCTCCGTCGTTTCTGCGGTAGAATACCACCCAGATCCACTCCTCCGCTTCGCTGTAAAAGCTGATGCTCCTTTCTTCGGAGCCCCGCCTTTGAGTTACGTTGTTCTTCGTGAAGGCATAGCCGTGAACCTCGTTTGCAAGGCGAGCATACTCCCACGCCGTGTCGATGAACCAATCGTTGGTGTAAACGGTCTCTTCCGCGCCGCCTGCAAGCTCATTCAGCGTTAAGTAATCGAGCGAGCGTATCAGCGCAACGGCTTCGGAGCGGTCGTAACCGTTTGTTTCAAGCTCAACGTAAGCCCCCTCTATCCAGCCGAAGAACAGATACTCGCCCGTTCCCGTGTAAACGCCCGAAGCGTCGGAGTTGCCGCGAAGCCTTTCAAGATCGTTTTTGCTTATCCCCATAAAATTCCGCAGCGGGAAGTCGAGATCCCGCTCGATCTCGATCGCTCCGAACTCCTTAAGCTGCTCAAGCGTGCACCCGAGCATGGACTTGGCCGAGCCGGACATACTCATCGGATAGTAGGTGTACTTAAAGCTTCCGCCATCGGGGAAGCGGCAAAACGAATGCACCTTCTTTGCATAGATGCCGAGCGAAAACCGATCGAATCCATACCCCTTCGGAGTCGGTATGCGCAGACTCATCTCATAAACGTTCCCGTTTTCATAGGCATTGACAAACGCGCTCACATCGGCGCCGCTCGAGAAGCCCTGCAGACCGCTGAGCTTGATATACTCCTTAAACTCCTCGTCCCCAAGATCGCTCGATGCGATGAACTCCGCAAGCTCCGCGGGGGAATAGAACTCCGCCTTGAGATCCATTGGATGATCGGAGGCTTCAATAAGCTCGTTCAGCGTTCCGAAATAGACCATGCGTATAAGCGCCTCGGCCTCCTCGCGCGTATAGCCCGTCGAATCTATCCGAATATTTCGGCCGTCCGCAAGCACGCCGATGAACCCATAGACCTCCAAGCCGTCTTTGCTCGGCAGTTTTTTGCCTTTAAGCTCGCTTATATCCGAGGAAGGCTCGAGCTCGACCGTGAAGGTATCGAACCATGCTGGCAGCGGTTCGTATTCCGGCAGAGCAGCGAGTACCGAGAAATGCTTATACACGGTGTTCCAGCTTACGGATATGCCCCTGCCCCCGCGATCGAAGTTCAGCCAATAGAAGCTGTAACCTTCAAGGATCGGGAAACCCACACTTTGCAGGTTTTTCAGCATTTCGATCGCGCGAAGTCTGCTCGTGATGCCGCATCTGTCAAGAACATTCTCCCTTGCATAGCTTTCGAATTCGGCATCGCTCAGCTTGGTGGATTCTATGAATTCTCTTGCCATGAGATAGGATGTGAACAGCAGATGTTCCTCATGCGGCGCGTTCGTTTCCGTCGGCTCGTTCGTCTCCGTCGGCTCGCTCGTCTCTATCGGCGGTGCGGTTTCCGTCGGCGAGCCGGTTGTTATCGGCTCGTCCGTGGGATCGTTCATCACCCATGGATTCCTTTCGCGCTTGGGGATTATGGCTATTGCCGCCATCGCCACCACGAGGCAGGCGGCCGCCGCCATGCCGAGCACGCGCTGCCACGATATGCGGCGCTTTTTGAAATCAAAGCGCTCGGCCTCCTCAACATATTCGCGCTTGACGTTCGTAAGCGCTTCATAAACGGTTTCTTTCTTATTCATACCGAAAACCCCTCTTTCTCAAGATAGTCCTTCAGCCTTTTGCGAAGCGAGAACAGGCGGCTTGAAGCCCACGAGGGCGCTTCGCCCGCCGCTTTGGCGATATCCGAAACGGATTCCTCGAACCAATACCTTTTAAGGAACAATGCGCGATCCTCTGCGGGAAGCTCGCCCAGCCAGCGGTTCAAAAGCTCCGATAGCACCCTTGCCTCGGCGCGGCTCTCGGCGGTCTCGCCGCCCGGGACGTACGCGGCAAGCTCATCGAGCGATTCTATGCGGATATTCCCTCCGCGCTTCTGCGCCGTTCTCTCGCGGTACGCCTTTAGCGCGCATTTTTTGGTTATGCCGAGAACGTACGCCTTTAAAGAGCGCGGCTGCTCGGGCGGGATGCTGTTCCAAAGCGCCATCAGCGCGTCGGAAAAGGCTTCCTCGGCCGAATGCGCGTCCCCGAGAAGGTTTTGAGCCGCCCTCTCGCAGACCGAGCCGTATTCGGCCTTCACCTCGCTTATCGCCCGCTCGTCGCGGTTTTGGAAAAGTCGGATTATTGATGCATCGTGCATAGATTCTCCCTCGCTTTCAATGTGCCTTCAGCCGTATCAATAGCCGCTGATAAAGGCGATCTTGCAATTCCAGCCGTTGTCGGTCGGTGTTATCAGCACGTCGCCCCCGAAGGTTATCAGGCCGGGATGATCCGCGTCGTCAAGCTCGTTGATATTGCAGCCGATATCCCCATGCATGTCCGTGAAAGAGAGCGGATAGGCGGGACGGAAATAGTAGGTAACATAGCAGTAGATCGGCTCGGCGCTGTCGATCATCAACTCGTTTCTGCGTGCATTGACCGCCTCCGCTTCATTGCAGAACTGCGGGTTTATTTCGGAGCAGCTCGTAAACTGCGCCGCATAGCGCCTGCCGCAGTATTCCGCGATCTTGATATAGTCCTGCTCCGTGCCGTCGAGCGTGTAGCCCGCTTGAAGCATATCCTGCGGCGTTACGTGATATTCGGGCAAAATGGCGATCTCTTTATCGACGGCTTCACGCTCCGCCTCGCCAAGCTCCGAATAGCCTGCGGGAATATCAGAGGAATCGCCCATAAGCACCGCTTCGATGATCTCTTCACCGTTTACCTCGTGGAAGAACACATACAGCGTTTGCCTGTTGTTCATACTCGGCTTGGAGGCGCTGAATACTATCGCGTTGTCCCGGGGTTCCCAAACGTACTTTACGAACGAGAAGCCGTATTCCCTGTTTGCAAGCTCGGCGTATTCCCAAGCCTTTTCAAGATAACGGGGGTTGGCGACTAAAGGAGTATTTATCGCAATCGCAGGTTCGCTTGGGAATCCGGTTGAACATTCCCAGCCGTCGGCGGTATTCGTTATGTGTACGATGCTCATCGAGCTGTAAGTCAGCCAGCCGGGATGCTCGGCATCATCGGGCGGCATCATGATGCAGCCTATATCAATGCTCTCGCTTAAGAAGCTGAGCGGATAAGCCGGGCGGAAGTAGTAGGCGGCGTTGCAGTACACATGACCGTTACCGCTGCTCGTTCCGAGCATAAACACGCTGCCGATATCCACCTCGCGGCAGAGCTCATGATTGTTTTCGGAGCAGCCCGTAAGCCTTTCCACGTTGATGCGCGAGCAGTACTCGGCAATCTTGACGTAGTCCAAATCGGTACCGTCGAGCGTGTAGCCGGCGTTTTCCATATCATGGGGCGTCACGGTGTAGGAGTTCACAAGCATTCTTTCGTTATGAAGCCTTTTACGTTCTTCTTCGCTGAGCGATGCGTAATCAACGGGCGCATCGGAAGGCACATCGTTCCAAATCTCCGCGCAATCGACTTCCTTTTTGCCTTCAATAAAGTGTACGCTGAGCTGGGATCCGAGGAAGTCCTCGCTGCTGCCATAACTGAAGGATATGGCGTTGAGATACTCGGATACGCTCCACTCGTCCCTATCAAAGCGGAATCCGTATTCCCTGTTTGCAAACTCGGCATACTCCCATGCCTTTTCAAGATACCACGGGTCGGTTTTGAGGACGCTCTGCACGGGCTCAAACCTTGCGGTGCCGGTGAAGTCGTGAACGCCCGTACCGTTTTCATCAATGTAGGATATCTCAAGAGTTTCCTCTGCGGAGATAAGGCTGCCTTCGGCATCGAACCAGCCGAGGAAGCCATAGCCGTTCTCAGGCTCAGCATAGACCTTCACGATATAGTAATGCGTGTCCATGTATCCGTAAACGCCAACGTGTCCGCTGCCATCGGCCGTCAGATCGGCGGTAAACGCAAGCGTGCCGCCAAATTCTTCGCCGGTGCTTTCATAACGACAATGGGAGAAAGAAGCAATGTGGAAATTATCTATGTAATCCGCGATCAGAACAGCATCGCCCTCGCAGCCGAACGATACGGTAATATCACCAATAGAGTTTGTATCGAAGCTGTTTCGCACATCCCCGTTGAGGGATTCAAAGATAATGCGATTCGCACTGAACTCCTTCAGCGATCTGAATTTATCCAAACGGATGCTTCCCACAAGCCTTGTTTCATCACTCAAGCCTTCTAAAATGATACGGTTCAGCGTGCGGCCCAGCGGCTTGCCGTCATCATTCCAAACCAGAAGCGATTCCTCCGCATCTTTCTCGGGATCATCGCCCCAAAACCTCACTTTACTGCTGTTATAGTTCTTAAAGCACTTCTCGCCGTTCTTAACGCCGTTTTCGTCGGCGAGCTCGAAGAACGCAAGCAGAGCGTCGTATTCCTCGCGGTTGTAGGGTATGGGCGCTTGGCTCGGCGCGGGGGTGGGAGTTTCGCCCGAAGCCTCGTTCAAAAGCGCAAAGCGAACGCTTTCGGCTATTTTAGTGAGCTGCTCGCCCGTAACGGCGTTTTCGCCGAATTCCAGCACTATGCCCACGAGGAATTCCGTGTCGTAGGATATGGCTGCGGGAAGCGCCAGCTCGAGCCTGTTTTCGGAGGAAGCAAGCTTCTCGGTGTAGTACGCGCGCCCGACGTAGGCTTCGCCGTTTTTGCCCGAGCTTACGCGCTCGGTCTCGCCGTCGTTGAGGCGGAAAGCGCCGTTGCCCATCGAAACA
>Ga0256404_1003882_pt1 | contig 29377 bp, 25 predicted proteins | sample RumenRJG_01DNA_FD_185990 | JGI IMG/M metagenome (GOLD analysis project Ga0256404, IMG submission 185990) | Bovine rumen microbial communities from Lethbridge, Alberta, Canada - RJG_01 | ecosystem: Host-associated > Mammals > Digestive system > Stomach > Rumen | place: Canada: Alberta | collected...
TTTGCTGTGAAGCTTCCTACTATTTCTACTGCCTCTGCTGGCATTGTGAAATCTGTTTTGCTCCATTTACTAAATGTGTATCCTGGTGCTGTTGCATCTTCTGCTACTTTTACTTCTGCTTCATACTCATATGATTTTGTTTCTGGTAATGTACTTGCTCCTGTTGGTACTTTTCCTTCATATTTGTATGTTACTGGATAACTATTTCTTGAATAATATACTTTTAATACTAGTTTTCCGTCTCCTGTTATTATTCCTTCTAGTACATTATTTTCGTTTTCTTCATCAAATGTAAAGCCTTCGTAAGTTTTAGGTGTTGCTGTTGCTTTTGTATCTGTCTCTCCTGTTAGATTTTCTGTCTCTCTTAATGTGTATTTATCTTCTCCTAAATTCTTTGTATAGTGCTCTACTTTATATGCTGTATCTTTATTTGCTGTGAAGCTTCCTACTATTTCTACTGCCTCTGCTGGCATTGTGAAATCTGTTTTGCTCCATTTACTAAATGTGTATCCTGGTGCTGTTGCATCTTCTGCTACTTTTACTTCTGCTTCATACTTATATGATTTTGTTTCTGGTAATGTACTTGCTCCTGTTGGTACTTTTCCTTCATATTTGTATGTTACTGGATAGCTATTTCTTGTATAGTATACTGTTGCTTCATTTCCACTTGTTTTAATAATAATTTCGTCTTTATCTTGACTATCATAAGTAAATCCTGTAAATGATTTTTCAGGTATTGCAACAGTTTCATTAAATTTAGCTTCTCCATTTACTGTTTCAAATACATTTGATTCATTGCCTTTTTCAACATATTTAATTGTATATGAATACTCGTCTCTTACTGGAACTTCTTCCTTAGCTGTTTCATCAACATTGTTTTCAGGATTTTCTTTATCTTCGTATTTTCCTGCAACAATATTTACTATTTTGTATGTTCCATCTTCTTGTTTTTGGAAGTCTTGTTCTCTAACTGTATATTCAATTTCAACAGTTTGAGTAGCTCCATCTTCGCCATATGGTGCTAAATCTACAGTTTCATTTGTAGAAAGTCCATTGTCCTCATCAATTACTTTAACACCTTTTAATTCTTTACTTCCTTTATTTGTTAATGTAACTGTATATATAATTGTATCTCCAACTTCAGCTACATCTTTATATTCACTATCCTCGTTTGCCTTTATTAATTCAGCTTCTTTCTTCATTGTAAATCCAATTGTATCAACTTCTTCTTCTGTCTTTGAATCATCTGTTGGATCTTTTGGATTTGTTGGATCTGTTGGATTTTCATCATCTGGATTTGTATTAGCAATTACTAATTTGTTAACAACTTTTCCCTCAACTACATTAACTGTAACTGTTATAGTTTTTTCAAATGTTTCTCCAGCTTTAACTGAAATATTTGTAAATTCTGTTTCATCATCTGTTGAAACATTTGCTGGAAGTTCATCAACTATTGATAAATTTTCTATATCAGCACTTCCAAGGTTTTCTACTTTAATTGTATAAGTTAATTTATCTTTTTCTTTTGCAGGTAAGTTAACATCTATTGATTTTCCTTCTCTTTCAATTTTAGTTAAATTTTTAGTAACTCTGTATTCTAAAATTTTTGTTTCTGCTGTTGGTTCTTCACTTCCATTAACTTTAGCTGTATTTACAATTGTTTTAACTGTTGAATCTTTATTAACTGTTACTTTAAAAGATACTTCTACTTCTTTTCCTGCTTCGATATTTACTTTCCATGTAATTTTATTATTAGCTTCTTTTCCATCATTACTAATAGAACCAGAAACTAATGTTGTTCCTTCTGGCATTACATCTTCAATACGAATATTAGTAGCATCTAATTTACTGTTATTTTTTACTTTAATAACATAAGTGATTTCATCACCTTTTTGTGCTACTGTTTCGTTTTCATTTTCATTAACAAAAGCTATTTTTTCAGCTTCTAATTCAGGTTTGTTTATTCCTAAGCCATCTACTTCAACATCTGCCATTACAAGTGGTGTCCATCCTAATGTAGTAACTATGTAATCTTGCTCTGTAATTTGAGTTGTAGTTTGTGTATATGTTTGATTTGGAACATTTGCATTTGTTGTTGCAGTTGTTGTTCCAGCATTTGTTCTACCAGCATTATTTGCAGGTGTTCCTGCATTATTAGCTCCAGCATTATTTGCTGGTGTATTTCCATTATCTGCAGGTACAACATTATTATCTGCTGGTGTATTTGCACCATTACCCTCTGGTGCTATAGGAGTTTGATTTTCTCCAGCATTTGGAGTTACTTGTTCCCCATTATTTTCAGGTGCTACTGGAGTTTCTCCATTTTGTCCTTCTGAGCCCGGATTTGTGCTCTCTGGATTATTAATATCTTGTTCTGTTACAATTCTTTCAGCATCAGATGCAGCAGCTGCATTTCTGTTACCTTTGATAAATGCAACTGTACCTGCAGTGGCTGCTATTGCTAGAACTGCTACTATAGCTGTAATTATAATGTTTCTTCTACTCTTATAATTAATTCTTGCTTTCATCTTTTATTTTTTTCATTCCTTTCTTAAAGGATATGCTGGCTTGAATTTTATCCAAACCAGGACCCCCTTTTTTATTTAAATATTTTTATTTTCTCTTGCCTTAGTTATAAGTCTATTTTTGTGTCCATTTGTGCATGTAATTAATGTAATTTCTCTTGCATCAGATTCTGTGCTATTTACATAACTTACATCATTTGGATCTACTGCATATATTTTAAATACTGTATATTCAACAGTTTCATTTTTTAAGTTAGTTAATTTTATAGTGTCCCCAATTTGCAAGTACTTTGTTTTTCCAAACATTGTACCATCTTTATTATTATGACCTGCAACTGTGTAATTTCCTATCTCATTTGCTTCAGGTCCCCAAAACTTTGTAATTGATACTTTCATTGCTTCATCATTTGTTTCATTTATTACCGGATATTTTATTTGTATTTTAGGAATCTCTAAAATTGCTTCTACTTTATATCCCTTATAATTAACATCTAATAACTCTTTGTTTTCATTATTTTCTAATACTTCTATTTTTTGAAATTCTTGCTCTATTCTTGATAATGTTTCTGCCACTTCTTTTTCATTTAAGTAGTTCTTACCATATCTTATTACTATTAAAGCTAGTACTATTACTAATGCAATTATTAAAACTATTATAATAATATTGCTTAATTTCTTTTTCATATTAGTTTTCTTCTTTGTTTTGTTTTTTTCTAATTACTAAGAAGATAACTAAAAGAACAATAATAACTGCTAAAACTATGAATAAAATCATTCCACTATCAAATGTTACTGGTGATTGTACAACTTCTGTTACTTCCTCTTCTATTTGATTTTTTCCTTGCTCTTCAGTTCTAACACTTACCATAAACTTTGCATCAATAGTAGTATCTTTATTTAAATCTTCTTTAATGAATACAACATATTTATCTCCTTTTTGAGCATCTTCTGGTTGCATAATTTCTAAGTTTTCTACTTTTTGCCATTCTTTGTCTTCAGGAAGTAATTTTGTGTATAATTCATTAAACTCTTTTGATAGCTTTAACTTTTCATAAGTATCTGTAGCATTCTCAACTTGCTCTGCTAAACTATATAACTTACTTGCATTAGATGTTTCATCTGTTGCTTCAAGTATCATATATGAGTATTTAGCATTGTCTTTTCCACTAATAACAATTTTCCCTCTTGTTATTGTTGTATCAACACCATCAATAACTTCGTTAGTTTTTGATGTTTTGCTTGTATCTACATCAATTCTTTTTGTTGTTGTATTTACAAGTTCTACTTGTTCGTCTGTTAATGCTTCTTCTAATTTGATTAAATCTGCTTTAATAACAATTTCATCACTGTTATTTCTAATCCAAATATAAGCTTGTTTGTTATCTTTAAAATATGTATCATAAAGTGTTTCATCTATATAAGCTATATTTGATGTAGAATTTTCTGCTTGATCTTTAGCAGATTTTGTGAAGTTTAAATTAGCCTCCTGTTCTTCTTTATTTGATGAAAAAGCAAATTCAAATTCTTCTGCTAAAATGTCTTTGTAATAAATTAAGAATTCTTTGTCTGATTTTTTAAGTATTACTTTTTCCTCAGAGTTTACTGCTGCCATAACTGGCACACAAAAAATTGATAATAGCATTAAACTTAAAGTTAATAATGCTACTGTTTTAAATGTAAAATTTTTCATGTTTTCCCCCTCCTAAAACATTTTTTACTAGATGTTTTTATTCTTTTTACTTTCATATTTATTCCATCTTTTGTAAAATAATCTATTTTTGGAACAAATATGAAAACTCGAATTTTTACGACAATTAATATATCATAAAAGCAAAAAAAAATCAATGGCAATTTACATAATTTTCTATTTTTTTTTTAAATTTTTTTATTTTCTTAATATTTATTTTATTATTTTTGTAATTTAATTGACTTTTTTGTCTAAATATGTTTATAATTTGTATAATAAATATACAAAGGACGGATTCTATATATGATTAATTTATCAAAAAAAATTGATGGTAATTTTGAGTCTGAAGAAACAACTACTGAAAACATTCATGAAAAACCTGTGATAAATATTTTAAATACTGAAAATAAAATATCAAAAGATTCAATTAATTTTACTAATAATGAAAATAATTTAATAGAAAATAATAGTGTAACTTCTGAAATAATTACTTCTGATAATGTCGAGCAAGATAATTCTGAAAACACAATTGAAAGCTCTGAAAATTTGGATGAAAATAATGAGGTTTCTAATTGCTTAGCTTTAACTGTAAAAAAAGATTATAATCTTTCTGTTGTAAAAAATGTTTTTGTAAGAACGGTAAAGGGAATTTGGAAAGTTGCAATTTCTATTTTTACGCTTAATATAATTAAATTCTTTTTGTGAGAAAAAATGGGGACTTCTGGAAATGGGGACGGTTCGTGGAAATGGGGACGGTTCGGAATTCCAAATTCTTTGGAATTCCGAACCGTCCCCATTTCCACGAACCGTCCCCATTTCCACGAACCGTCCCCATTTCCACGAACCGTCCCCATGTCCCGAAGTCATCATTTTTCAAATATTTTTAAATCTAATTTCCTCTAGTTGGCATGAAGCCTATAACTCTTCCAGCAAAATCTTTAAAGTTTTGAGATTGAAGTATTACTTTTCCTGGTCCTACAAGTCTTGTTAAGAATAATCCTTCTCCGCCCAAGAATATATTTCCTAATCCTTTTACAGTTTCTATTTCATAAGATACTGTTGAATCAAATGCAACTACATTTCCTGTATCTACTTTTAGTATTTCGCCTGGTGCAAGTTCTTTTTCAATTGCATCTCCATCTACTTCTAAGAAAAGCATTCCACTTCCTTCAGCTTTTTGAAGTATAAATCCTTCTCCACCAAATAAACCTGCTGTAAATTTTTTTGTAAAAGCTACACTTGTATTTACACTATTTTCAGCACATAAAAATGCTCCTTTTTGCATAGTAAATCCACCTGTTTTACTGCTTAAATCTACGGGTATTACAGTACCTGGAACTGTCGTTGCAAATGCCACCATCGCACCATCTTTTTCTGCTGTGTAATTTGCCATAAACATTGATTCTCCTGCAAACATTCTTCCAATACCTTTCATTAATCCTCCACGTGCATTTGTTGACATTGATATTCCTTCTGTTTGATAAGCCATTCCTCCACTTTGAGTATAAACTGTTTCTCCTTTGTTTAAAGTCATTTCAACTACTGGTACTGTTTGACCAATGATTTTGTAATTCATAATCCTATTTCCCCCTTTTAATTAATTTATATTTAATTATGAAACCGAAACTTAAAAAATTTCACGTTTCATACTAAATATCATAAAAATATGTAGCTTCTAAATCTGCTTCATGCATAAGAAGTGCTATTGGATATTTTTTATAAGCTATTCCAATTGTTCCATATAACTCTTTTGGCTCTGTAAATCCCATGTGCCATCTTATTGCATATCTTTCCTCTGGTGTTAATTTAATAAACTCAGATATCATCATTACAGACTTTTCTCCATGTCCATAAGGTATTGTATCATCTACTGTATAATATGGAACTTTTTCCCAAACGCCAAGTGCATTTTTTGCATTTCTATAATCTACTTTGTAAAAATTTGCTTTGCATACGTCATGAAGAAGTGCAATTATTTTTACTGATGCTGAATCTTCTGTCTTTGTTTTTAATATTTCATAAACTTTCATACTATGTTCTAAAAGTCCTCCTTTAAAAGCTCCATGGAAGCGAGTACTTGCAGGTGCTTCAAAGAAATCTGTTCTATTTAAGAAATCTATTAAATCTTCTATTCCTTCTCTATTTGTTGATCTTAACATTTGTATAAATTCTTCTTTCATTATTTAATCTCCTTCTTCTATTTTTCTAATTTATATACATTATATCCTTCATAATTGTAACTTGCATCAATTCCTTTCATGTATACTTCTTTCATTTTATTTAACTATCATATAGATAACTGCTACTATTTCAAGTATTAAAATTGCAGGAAATCCTATTACAAATGCTGGCTTTTTAGTTTTATGCCTGAATGTATACATACCTGCAATTCCACCAATTCCTCCACCTAAAAATACTAATATGAATAAAGCTTTTTCGCTAATTCTCCATCTTGCTTTTTGTGCTTTCTTCTTATCTATAAACATTGCAAGAAATGCAATTATATTTATTATTATTACATATATAATTGCATTTTGCAAATTAAAAATTTCATTTATATTCAAAGCATTTTCAAACATTTTATTCTCCTTGGGTTACATTAGGGACGTTTAATTTTGTTACCTCTTAATAATTAAGGTATGGTTACAAAAGGGACAGATACCCCATTTGGACCAGATGCCCCATTTGGACCAGATACCCCATTTGGAAACGTCCCCAATGGGAATAATGGGAACATCAGGTAAATAGGCTCATTTGATTTGATTGACTCATTCCCTTTAAGCAACCAAATTTGTCTAATAGTTCTATTACTGATTTTCCTATTTTTGAACGTATTTTCATATCGTCTATTGACATGAAGTTTCCATCTTTTTTTGCTTCTTCTATTCCAACTGCTGCAACTGTTCCAAGTCCTGGTATGCTATTTAACGGTGGACGTATTCCATCTTCTTCTACTTGAAATTTTGTTGCATGCGATTTATATAAGTCCATTGGCAAGAATTTTATGCCTCTTTCATACATTTCTAATACTAGCTCTAATATTGCATACATGTTCTTGTCTTTTGTTGTTGCATTATTTCCTGCTAAGTCTATTTCTTTCATTTTGTTTTTTACTTTTTCTTCTCCAAAGCACATTATTTCACTATCAAACTCGTCTGCACGTATTGTAAAATATGCTGCATAATATGCTTCTGGTTTATGTACTTTAAACCATGCTATTCTAAATGCATTTGTTACATATGCTGCTGCATGGGCTTTTGGAAACATGTATTTTATTTTTTCACATGATTTTATGTACCAATCTGGAACATCATGCTCTTTCATTATAGCAACATATTCTGCCCATTTTTCTTTATCTTTTAGAGCTTTTCCTTTACGAACTGTTTCCATTATTTTAAATGCATGGTTTGGTGGAACGCCCTTCTTTATTAAATATATCATTATATCGTCACGACAACATATTGATTCTTGAAGTGTTACTGTTCCTTCTTCTATTAAACTTTGTGCATTTCCTAGCCATACGTCAGTTCCATGTGACAATCCAGATATTCTTATTAGTTCATCAAATGTGTGTGGCTTTGTATCAACAAGCATTCCTCTTACAAATTTTGTTCCAAACTCTGGTATTCCATAACTTCCAACTTCACTTTTTATTTGGTCTTTTGTAACCCCCAATGCGTCTGTTGAGCTAAATATACTCATTGTTTCTTTATCATCTAAAGGCACTTTTGTTGGGTCTATTCCTGTTATATCATATAGCATTCTTATCATTGTTGGATCATCATGTCCTAAAATATCAAGTTTAAGCAAGTTTTGATCTATTGAGTGATAATCAAAGTGTGTTGTAATTATGTCTGAGTTTGGATCATCTGCTGGATGTTGTACTGGTGTAAACTCATATATTTCTCTTCCCTTTGGTACAACTATAATTCCACCTGGATGTTGTCCTGTTGTTCTTTTAACTCCTGTACAGCCTTGAGCTACTCTTGCAACTTCTGCATTATTTACTGGTATTCCTCTTTCTTCATAATATTTTTTTACATATCCAAATGCTGTTTTATCTGCAACTGTACCAACAGTTCCAGCTTTAAATGTTGTTCCTTTTCCAAATATTACTTCTGTATATCTATGTGCTTTTGCCTGATATTCTCCTGAGAAGTTTAAGTCTATATCTGGTTCTTTATCTCCATTAAATCCAAGGAATGTTTCAAATGGTATGTCTATTCCGTCTTTTACCATTTTGGTACCACATTGAGGGCAGTCTTTATCTGGCAAATCAAATCCACAAGCATAACCATAGTCGGTAAAGTCTGAATATTTACAGTTTGGACATCTATAGTGTGGTGGGAGTGAGTTTACTTCTGTTATACCTGTCATATTTGCAACAAAAGATGACCCAACAGACCCTCTCGAGCCAACTATATATCCATCTTCATTTGATTTCCATACTAATTTTTGAGCAATTATGTACATAACTGAGAAACCGTTTTTTATAATTGAATTTAGCTCTTTATCAAGTCTTTCTTGAACAATCTCTGGCAAAGGATCTCCATATAATTCATGTGCTTTTGAATATGCAATATCTTTTATTGTTTGCTCACATCCTTCAATATGTGGTGGACATTTTTCAGGTGATATTGGGCTTATTCTTTCGCACATATCAGATACTTTATTTGTATTTGTTACAACTACCTCATAGGCTTTTTCTGGTCCTAAATATTCAAATTCTTTTAACATTTCTTCTGTTGTTCTTAAATATAATGGAGCTTGTTCATCTGCATCATCAAATCCCTGTCCTGCAAGAAGTATTCTTCTATATATTTCATCTTGTGGATCCATAAAATGAACATCACATGTTGCGACAACTAATTTTCCAAGTTTTTCTCCAAGTTCAACTATTTTTCTATTTATGTCTTGAAGTGCTCTGGCATCTGGCATAGTTCCATTTCTAACCAAATGCATATTATTTCCTATTGGCTGAATTTCTAAATAGTCATAATCTTTTGCAATTTCTTCAATTTCATCATCATCTTTTCCAGCTAAAATTGCTCTATAAAGCTCTCCTGCTTCACATGCACTACCCAAAATTAACCCTTCTGAATATTTTTTGTATATTGATTTTAATATTCTTGGTTTTTTGTAAAAATAATGTAAATGTGAAATTGAGACTAATTTATATAGATTTTTTAGTCCAACATAATCTTTTGCAAGTATTATTGCATGATAGCTTGGAAGTTTTTTAAAATCTATATTTCCATCTTCTAATTTATCAATATCTTCTATTTTCTTAACTTTCTTTTCTTTTAGCATATCAAACATTACTTTTAATACTTTAACTGTTGTATCAACATCATCTAATGCCCTATGTGCTACTTCTACTTTTATTCCTAGTTTTTCTGCAATTAAACCTAGTTTATACTTTTTAAATTCTGGGAATAAAAATTTTGAAAGTCTTAATGTATCCATTGATGTATTTTCTAAAGAGTATCCTAGTTCCTTTGCATTATATTTTAAAAATGTTACATCAAAATCTGCATTATGTGCAACTATAATGCTATCTCCAATAAAATCTAACATTTTAGGGAAAACTTGCTCTATTGTTTCTGCGTCTTTTACCATATCATCTGTAATATTAGTTACTTCTACAACCCTTGGAGGTATTGGTCTTTCAGGATTTACAAAACATGAAAACTCATCTATTACTTCGCCTGATTTTACCTTCATTATTCCTATTTCTGTAATTTTGTCTGTTCTAAATGAAAGTCCTGTTGTCTCTAAATCTAGCACACAATATGTAGCATTTTCAAAATCTTGTCTTTTTGGATTTGATACAATTGATGCAACTTTATCTGGCACTAAATATGCTTCAACTCCATAAATTACTTTCATGTCAGGATTATCATATCCTAGCATCTTATGTGCATCTGGAAATGATTGAACAACTCCATGGTCTGTTATAGCTATTGATTTCATTCCCCATTTCATTGCTCTTTTTATAAGTTCTGTAGCAGGAGTTACTGCATCCATTTGGCTCATTTGTGTATGCATATGAAGCTCTACTCTTTTAACCTCTGAATTATCTTCTCTTACTTCTCTTTTTATTCCAGTAGAAGTTACAATTGTATTTGCCATTATTGTAAGCTCATTTGTAAATGTATCCATTTGAGCCTTTCCTGCAAGTTTTATTCCTTTTGCTCCTTTTATTTTAGATGTAATAGTTTTGCTATTTTCCTTAGTTAGAAATGCTTTACATGTCATTGTACTTGTTCCATCATAAATATCTATGCTTAAAATTACTTTACCTGATTTTGTTTCTTTTGGTTCCATTCCTATAACTTCGCCATCTATGCAAACATTTCCTGAATCAACACTTAAATCTTGAATTTTAACTAGTGGCTCTTTTATATGTTCATTCATTCCTAATATTAAAGGAGAGTTTTCATCTTCTGTTGGTGGTTTTGGAAGATTTTCTCCACTTATCTCCACTATGGTATTAACCATTATATTTACATCATTACTATAGTTATCTAAACTTGCTTTTCCAATTGTTTTTATTCCACTTGCATTTTTTATTTTATCTACAATTTCGTTTGCCTCATCAATATTTTTTGTAAATGACTTACATGTTATAACTCCAGAGCCGTCATAAATATCATAAATAATCATACCTTTTCCGGACTTTGTTTCTCTTGCCTGGCATGATATTACTCTTCCCTCAATTGTTATTTTTTTATTACTTGCTTCTATATCCTTTATTTTAACTAGAAGTTCTTTAGCTTTAGATACTGTTCCAAATATTATGTTTTTTTCTTCTTCTAGTTCTTCAAGTTCCTTTAAATATTCTTCATCTTCTACAAATATGTCTTTGTCATCTATTGGAGGAATTTGAGGACTATTAATAGGAACTGCAGTATCTACAGTTCCTACCTCATAATCCGAAGGCATATCATTATCCATTTCTAATATTGCTTCTTTTTCGGCCTGCAAAATTGCTTGTTTTTGCATTTCTTCAGCCATAGCCTTTTTTTGATTAATAACTTCTTCTGAAACATTTTCTACAAAACTTACTTTATATTTTTCTCCATAAACATCTTTAAAAATATTTGATAACATAACATCAAGTTTATTAGCAAGTAAAAACTCTTTTCCTTTAAATTCTAACATAATATTAGCTGCAATTCCATCAATTGCAATTTTACTATTGTTTAATATTGCTTTTGTCATAGGATGTTTATTAGATATATATTCTATAATGTCAAACCATTCTTTTTCTATTATTTTTGATTTATCTTGTATTTTTATTTCTTCTTCATCTTGTTGGTTATCTTCAATTTGTATAATTGTAGAAATATTCTTTATTCCAAATCTATTTTTTAAATAATTTTCAAAAGATTCTACATCTCTTATTTTTACGTTCTTTTCTGAAATTAAAACAATTTCCAATGAATTTGTTTTTTTAAACAAATTCATTGATTTTATTTTTGATTCTAATAATTCTTTATTAACTGTTCTATAGTCTTTAAAAACTTCTTTCAATTGTTTTAATACATCTTGCTCCATTTGTTTGCCCCCTAGAGATTTATTAATATGCATCTTCTGTATTAAATAAACCTATTAGTTTTGTGTTTTTTAAGTTTTTCTTTGGTTTTATTATTTCAGGTCCAATCTCTATATTTTTTGCAACTTGTTTCATAGGTACTTGTTTATATATCTGTTCTTTTCTTATTCCTTCTTTAGGTTTTTCTGGCATAAGCTCTTGCACTGGTATACTTATTACTTTTGGTTTAGCACTAGCATCATCCTTTTGGCTTTCTACTTTTTTCACTTGTTTTACTGTTGTATTTTTAGTGCTTTGCTTTGTATTCTGTTTTGTAGTTCTTTTCTCTTGTTTAGATATATTTGTTCCAAATAGTATTATTTGCTTAACTTTATTTTCTATTAATTCGTTTATTTGGTCTTCAGTTAGAATTTTATTAGCTATTTTATCTACCTGAGCTTGAGTAGCTATTTTTTCAATAACTTTGTCAAATTCTTCCTTAGTTACCACTTTTTCTGCTAATTTATTAACTTGTTGCTTTGTTGCAATTTTTGGCAATAATTGATTCATTTGCTCTTTTGTAACATTTTTTGTTTGCATTTTGTTTAGCTGTTCAACTGTAGCTGTTTTACTTCTTAAATTTTCTAACTCTTCTTTTTCTGCATACATCTCTGTTATATCTGAAATATCTTCAGTTAAGCTTTCTATTTTTTCTTGTAATTTTGCATTTTCGAATTGTAATTGCTTTATAAGGACTTGTCCACTTTTATCTTGTTCTCTAAGCTTAATAATTTGGTTTTTAGTACTTTCTTGCAATTTCATATAAGATTGCTTTATCTGTTCTACTCTTTTTTCCATTTGCAATTTTATATTAGCAATTTCTCTACTATTATCTTCTGTAATTTTTTTAATTTTTTCATCATATTCTTTTTTTAGTTCATCTCTTTGATTTTCAGATATTTCTTTGTCTACGTCATTTTGTTTCTTTAAATCCTCTATTTGAGTCAAAATTGATATATTAGACATATTTATTCTCTTTTGTAATTTAATAAGAACATCATTAAACTCTTGTTTAAGTTTTATTGTACTATCTTTTTTAGTATCGTCTACATATTTCTTTAAACTTACCAACTTTTCTTCTTTTTGTTTATCTAAATTTTCAATATCTTGTTTTACATTTTGAATATTTGTGTCTATCTTTGTTTTTATTTCATCAGTAATTTGAGTCATTTCATTTTTATTTTCATTAAATAATTGGTTAATTGTTTCTTGCTGTTCTATTTTAAAATCATTTTGATTTTGAGTTAATTGCTCTATTTGTTGTTTTTGTTTCTCTTCTGCTACTTTTTGAGATTCAATAATTTTTTGCATTTCTTCATCTTGTAATTTATTTACTTTCTCTTGATCCTTTGTAAATTTAGTATATTCCTTTTTTTCTTCTTTAAGTTTATCCTGAAGTTGATTGAATTTTTTAGTATATTTATCCTGTTGCTTATTTATCTCTTCAATATCCAGTTTTTGTTTTTCTTTAATTTCATCCTGTATTTGAACTAAATTATTAATTTGCTCTTCTACCTTTTTTTGATTTAATTCTCTCTTTTCATCTTCTTCTTTTACTAAATCATCTATTTTCTTTATTAGACTATTTTGGAATTCTTCTTGGTTTTTAGAAATATCTTTCTCTAAATTTTTTATATATTTATTTGTTTCTTCTTTATTTTCTTTTATCTGTTTTTTCTGTCCGTTCATTTAAACTTTTAAAGTTTTCTTGTAATTTATCTTTTTCTTCATCAAATGATTTTTGTAATGCTACAATTTTTTTCTCTAATTCGAGTTGATTTTGCTCTTCGTGTCTTTTATAAATTTGCTCTAATTTTTCACCTGATGTATCTAATTCTTTCTTCTTTTCATCTATTGCTTCTTGAAAATCTGCTAAAATATCATTCATTTTCTTCATAGAAGCATTTACACTATCTTCTTGTTCCTTCTTAGTTTGATTTAATTTGACTTCTTGAGATTTTGCACTTGACTCAATTTTATTTTGCATTTCTTGCAATGCCATATTAAACTGATCTGTTAAATCAGTTAAATCTCTTGTTATTTTCTTTTTTGTTTTCTCCAAGTCATTCTTACTTTGCTTCTTGTTTTCTTCTATTATTCCTTGTATTTCTTCTATTTTTTTATCTAGTTCTAGCTTATTTTCTTCCATTTATTTTCTCCCTTTTTATAAAATTCTTAAAATGTCATTATATGCTACATATAAAGATATTGTAATCAAAAAAGCAAATCCTATTAACTGTATATTAATTTCTGTTTTTTCACTTAATTTTTTTCTTCTAATTGCTTCTATAATTAACAATAAAATTTTGCCTCCATCTAGTGCTGGTATTGGCAAAAGGTTTGTTACTCCAAGTGATACTGAAATCAAAGATAAAATATAAATATAATCTTGAATTCCACTCGTTTTTGCAATTACCTCTGAAATTCCAACCGGTCCAATAAACTGGTCAACTTTTGCTTTTCCTATAAATAACATTTTTAAACTTTCAAACATAGAAAACAAAAATTCTTTTGTTTTAATCAACGCTAAATACATACTATTTCCAATTGAATCATCAATTTTTTGTGAATGTATTATAACAGTTCCTAATATAAAAAATACTATAAGACCAAAAATTATATTTGTAAGTCCACCTGCTAAAACAATCGCCATTCTTTTCGGAATACTTGCCTTGCTAAATGAGCCTTCACAATCTGAATGTTCATCTTCACCTTCAAGCCTTACATATCCTCCAAGAGGAATTGCTCTTAATGAATACTTGGTTTCTTTTGGTTTTTTCTGTAATATTACAGGTCCAAATCCTATAGAAAATTCTAAAACATTTACTTTGCAAAGTCTTGCAACTAAAAAATGTCCTCCTTCATGAATAAGCACTAAAAACCCAAGTAAAAATATGATTTTTATTACATTAATAAAAAAAGTTATCAATTTATAAATTCTCCTTTTTGAATCATTAACAATATTTTCAAATTAATGTTAATAAAAAGTAAGCAACTGGCGCAATAAATATAACACTGTCCATTCTGTCAATCATCCCACCATGCCCTGGTATTAAGTTGCTAAAATCCTTAATTCCAAAATATCTTTTTATACTTGATGCTGCAAAATCTCCCAATTGTCCAACAGCACTTAATAATATTGCTATTATTATTATATAAAAATAATTAAAATCCATTCCTAAAAATCTGTTACATATTAGAGTATATATAGTAGATAATAATGTTGCGCCTATTAACCCTGCAATGCAACCTTCTATGCTTTTATTGGGACTTATTTGGCTAAATTTGTGTTTTCCAAATTTCTTTCCAATTAAATATGCTGCTGTATCTGTTCCCCAAGCACTAAAAAACACAAACCATATTGTAATTTTTCCATTTTCCATATTTCTTATAATAGGAAGAAACATTAGGAAAATAACAATATAACATATAGCAAACATGCAAAGTGCTATATCGTTTATATTATATTTCATATTTGAAAAAACTACATATGCAAAAAGTCCTAATACAGATAATGGAATAATTATTGAAATTAAGTTAGTTTCCTTTTGCATAGGTATAATATGTATAAATGCAATTAACACTGCCATAATATATGTTAGCCATTTTAGATTTTTACTTCTGCCACCTATCGCATTAAAATATTCAGATAAACAAATAATCGCAACGATGCTAATTGCTACATCAACAATATACTTATTTCCAAATACTAATAATATTATTACTAATGGAAGTCCAATTAGCGATGTTAATATTCTTTTTAAATTCATATATTTTCCTCTCTATTTTGCCCCAAATTTTCTGTTTCTTTTTTTATAAATCTCTATCGCATCATCTAAATCTTTTTCTTCAAAATCTGGCCAATTTTTTTCTACAAATACAAATTCTGAATATACAATTTGCCAAGGCAAAAAATTACTTGTTCTTAGTTCTCCACTTGTTCTTATTAATAAATCTGGATCAGGCTGTCCAGCTGTATAAAGATTATTTGATATTGTTTCTTCTGTTATTTCATCTATCTGCATATTTCCTTCTTTTACTGACGTTGCTATTTTTTTAACAGCCTTTAATATTTCATCTCTGCCACCATAATTTAAAGCTATATTAAAAGTTACACCAGTATTATTCTTAGTTCTTTCCATACAATTATTTATACTTTTTTGTAATTTTTCAGAAAGAGCTGAAATATCTCCTAATACTTTTACCTTTATATTTTCAGTATCTGCTCTTTTACTATAATCTTCAAGGTAATTTTGAAGTAATAGCATTAAGGCTCCTACCTCATCTTCAGTCCTCTTCCAGTTTTCTGTTGAGAAAGCATACACGGTAATATATTCTAATCCTATTTTATTTGCATAACGGACAATCTTTTCTAATGTTTTTGCACCTTCTTTATGACCAAGTTTTGGGTCTAAACCCCTTTGCCTTGCCCATCTTCTATTTCCATCCATTATAATTGCTATATGTTTTGGCATATTTTCATTATCCATTTTTTCTCCTTATTATCTATCTTGTTTTAGTTCTATATCGGGGACACATCTTCCCATACTGCCACCATATTAGGATAAGATATGTCCCGCGCAGGGTTTTCATATTATTTAAATGGTCATTATTTCTTTTTCTTTATTCTCTGTGATTTTATCTATTTGATCTACATATTTGTCTGTTAATTTTTGAATTTGATCTTCTGCAGTTTTTAGTTCGTCCTCAGTAATTTCAGATGCTTTTTGTTTAGCCCTTGCTTCATCAATCCCATCTCTTCTTGCATTTCTTATAGCTACTTTTGTTTCTTCAGCTGTCTTTTTTATATCTTTTACAAGTTCTTTTCTTCTTTCTTCGTTTAGTTCAGGGAAATTTAATCTTATAACTTTTCCATCATTGTTTGGTGTAATACCAATATCTGCTGCAAGTATTGCTCTTTCTATTTCTTTTAAAACACTTGCATCCCAAGGTTGAATAACAATTAATCTTGCTTCTGGAACTGAAATTCCTGCTACTTGATTAATTGGTGTTGGTGTTCCATAATATTCTACTGTTACTTTGTTTAATATTGCAGGGTTTGCTCTTCCTGCTCTTACCTCTGATAAATTTTGTTCAAAAACACTTATTGTTTTTTTCATTCTTTCTTCAATATTTGTATAATCCATTAAAATCTCTCCTTTTCTATTTCCTTTTATATCCTTTTGCAAAAATACTATCTGTAATACAAGCAATTGTAATTGTATAAAGTATAAATAACCATTTAATAGCATCTTTTGCCATTTTTGAAACTAAAAAGGCAAGTACAAATGTTATTATTGTTACTACAATTGTTAATACTGTAGCATTTAATGCAACTTTTTTTGACTTATTTATAGCGTTTTGCGTAATAACATCATCTATAAAAATACTTTTTGCGTCATTTTTTATATGCAGTGCTAAAGATATTGCAAATTTTTTATTCTTAACTATTTCTTCCATTGTATTTTTTTGAGTTAGAAATCTGTCATTTTTAATTTTCATTTTGTATCTGTCAATATTAAATTTTATCATTTGTCCTTTTATGGTATAAATGCTTGCTTTCGATAGCATTGCAACTATTGTTATATGCTCTATCAAATACATCAAAACATAAATAACAGAAAAGTCTATAACTTTAAATAATATTAAAAATCCTATTGTTATAATTAGTATTAAAGATAATCTATTATATATTTTTTTATTTCTTTTTAACTCTTTTTGTTTTGTAATATCAATTATACTCTGCTCTAGCATTTGTTTTTCTAGTATTTTTTCTAATTCATTATATTGAATATTATATAACTCAAATGAATTTGTTAGTTTTTCCTCTAATTCTGATTTTGTAATTTCTGTTTTTTCTTTAAATAGATAATTAATAACTAACATATCAGCCTCGCTAAGTCCAGCTGCTTTTGCATCTATATTTTGTTTAATTACATAATTTGTTCTATTTAATTTTTCTTTGCTATATTCTATCGTTATATATCCTTTTATATTTAAATCGATAATTTCTGCTAAAATTAAATCACAATTATTTCCAAAATCATTATCACTTATGTAACCAATTGTCATTGAATCTAAATTATCTATTTTTTCTTCTTCATAATATATTTCTTTAGGGAAATTATAGTATCTTAAATAGATAAATATTATAAAAACTAAATTAATCAATATTAGTATTATCATTTTTTCTCCTATGTTATTTAACTACTGTTCCTATCTTTTCACCTTTAATAATTTTAATCATATTTTCTGGCTCATCAATTCCAAATACTATTAAAGGAATATTGTTATCTCTGCATAATGATGTTGCAGTTGAATCCATTACTTTTAAATCTTTATTTAAAATATCTAAATATGTAATTTCATCATATTTTATTGCATCTGGATCTTCTTTTGGATCTGCAGAATATACACCATCAATAGTTTTTGCAAGTAGAATAACATCTGCTTCTATTTCAGCTGAACGAAGTGCTGCTGCTGTATCTGTTGTGAAAAATGGATTCCCAGTTCCACAAGCAAAAATTACAACTCTTTTATTGTTTAAATGCTTTAATGCTTTTCTTTTAATATATGGTTCTGCAATTTCTCGCATTTCTATTGCAGTTTGAAGTCTTGTATTTAATCCTCTTGCCTCTAGATAGTCTTGAAGAGCTAGGCCATTCATTGCTGTTGCAAGCATTCCCATATAGTCTGATGTTGTTCTTTCCATTTCTTTTGAGTTTCTTCCTCTCCAGAAGTTTCCACCACCTACTACAATTGAGACTTCAACACCTAAATCTACCATCTTTTTTATTTCATCACATATTTTTCCTATAGTTTCATTATGAATTCCTCTTTTTTCAGGGCCTCCAATTGCTTCACCACTTAGCTTTAGTAGAACTCTCTTGTATTTTATATCATGCATTTTTTAAAGTCCTCCTTATATATTATTCTCGTTTATCATTCTATCATATACAATTAAAAAAATAAACATTTTTTAAAATTTTTTTTCTCTATTTCCATTTACAAAGTTTACAATCTTAAGCCATATTTTTTGGAAAGGACTTTTTGCTATAACCGCAAGCGAATTTCTTGTTCTTTCTCTACTTAAATCAACATATTTTTTAAAAAATTTACCACTTATATCTTCTTTAAATTTCCAAAAATTATTATAATAAGTGTCATCATTAATTAGAGTACCCATTATTTTGTCATAATTGTCTAGTTTATCAACTTCAATATCTACTTCTGTTGATTTTGTTAAGTATTTACAAGATTTGTTAAAATATGTTGTATAAATTAGTTCTTGTGTTTGCATATATATTTCTATTATTTTATTCTCATCTCTTGCTTCACTATTATTTTCATCCAAAATATTATCAAAATTCTTTAAAATTTTATCTGTATTTTCTTCAAATGTATTATATAGCAGAGTTTCAAATTCATCATTTGTATTTATCGAACTATCTATAGCTTCTGTTTCTCCAATTAAATATAATATTTGCATAGCAAGGCTTGTCATATATTTATAATAACTTTCGCTATTAGTATATATTGCAATTTTTGAGTTACTTACTCTATGAATCTTTAGGCCTAGAGCTTTTGCTGTAATATACTGCGCTATAGCTTCATTAATTCCCAAACCTTTAATTTTAAATTCTGTAAATTCACAAAGACCTGCTCTATTATCTTTTTTAGTTATGTTATTAAAGTTCTGAATATAGTGCAAGCATTCATGCACAACATATTCATCTATATCTTTTATACTTCTTTCTTCATCTATGTATATTGTATTATTTTTGTAATAATAGAATACTCCTTTATATTTAGGATGCACCTTTGCAAAATACATATCACAATTAAATATGCGCATGTATAATTCGTTGTAGTCATCTGATAGTTCTGCAATATTTTTTGATAATTTATTTGCTACAACTTTTGCTATATAATTCTTTTCTTCAACTCTCAACGGTATAATTGGCCTTATTCCGCTTCTTTTCTAGATTATTAAATAAATTCATTTGTTTACTCCGTTTGTAAAAAAGGACAAATTGGCAGAACAAAAACAGGATAAAGGGACGGCTTTAGTTGTCCATATTTTTTACACATTTTATTTCAAACTTATTCTAGCATACTTTTTACAAAATGTGAACTTTTTCATCAAAAAAACTCCAAACTTTTTTTGTCCTATTTTCTTTAACATGTAAAAAAATACACTTGCTTTAAAGTGTATTTCTTTTTTTATGCTTTATTAGTCACGTATTTCACTTATAATAATTCCTGTCCATGTTAACTCTTTTCCACTAATATTAAGTGTTATTGTTGCTGTTTTACCATTATATTGTGAAAAAGCACCCCCAGATAAATCAATTTCTTTAATCCTATTCCCCTTGATATAATTAGATAAATCAATAGAATTTAAGTTTTCCCCCTCTACTGTCATTTTAGGCTCAAATTCTGGCTGTATCGATATTCTTTCTCCTAATTCTGACACTATTTGAAATTTTGAACTAGGCTCACCTGTACCATCACGATTACCCTGTAAGTAGTATTCTAATCCATTTACTTTGTATGAATACTCAACTCCATCTTTAACTATTATAATATCATAATCCCCATAGTAATTATATAAAGGATTTTCTTCCAAAGCTTCAAAAGAAAGAAGACTAAAAGTATATCCATTATATTCCTTTGTTTTCATTCCCTCTTTTACATTTGTTCTTTTATTATTAGTTACCACATAAGCATCAGAAAAAGTTGTAGCTGCCTCTACTCCATCTGTAAATGACATACCTGTTTTCAAAAGTATATATACTCCTTCTTCTTCTTCTACGTAGTATTCTTTATTAAAATCGTTATCATTTATAATATCAGATAAATTTCCAAGTTCATTCAATTTTGTTGCTTCTTCTTCCGTTGCTTTTTGGAAGTTTTCTCTTGCCTGCTTTGCTTTACTTACTATTCCATTATCTCCCAAAACCAGGTTCATACTTACCCCTGCTAAAATAATTAGAACAATTATAGTTACAACAAGTGCAATTAACGTTATTCCAGCCTCCTTATTTTTATTGCTTACAGATATCTTATGCCTTGTGATTATAGCTTTTTGATTTTTTATTTTTTTCATCTTTTGGTTACCTCCTAGTAACTTTTTAATTATTTATAGTTTATAATTTTTTTGTTTTTCTGTCAACAACAAAAAAAATCTGTGTGTATTTTTGTTCATGCAGCCACAGGGTTTTGCAGGTTTTATTACATTTATATTACATTTTTTATCATTTTGCACCCAAAAAATACCCCCCAAATTAATTGGGGGATATTTTATTTGGCGTAATCTATTACTCTTGTTTCTCTTATAATGTTTACCTTTATTTGTCCTGGATAATCCATTTCATCCTCGACTTTTTTTGCTACATCTCTTGCCATTAATGTCATTTGACTATCTGTAATTTTTTCAGGTTTTACTATAATTCTAACTTCACGACCAGCTTGAATTGCAAAAGATTTATCTACACCTTCAAATGAATTTGCAATTTCTTCTAATTGTTGTAATCTCTTTATGTATGCTTCTAATGTTTCTCTTCTTGCTCCTGGTCTTGATGCTGAAATTGCATCTGCAGCTTGTACTAATACGGCTTCTATTGTTTGTGGTTCAACATCTCCGTGGTGAGCTTGTACAGCATTTATAACTGCATCATTTTCCTTATATTTCTTTAGAATGTCCACACCTATTTCTACATGTGTTCCTTCCATATCATGGTCTAATGCTTTTCCAATATCATGAAGTAATCCTGCTCTTCTTGCAAGTTTTGGGTCTAATCCTAGTTCTTCTGCCATTATCCTAGCTAGGTTTGAAACCTCTACTGAATGATTTAATACATTTTGTCCATAACTTGTCCTATATTTTAATTTACCAAGTAATTTAATTAAATCCGGATGAAGTCCTATAACACCTGCCTCCATTGCTGCTCTTTCGCCTTCTTCTTTAATAGTAGCTTCAAGCTCTTCTTTCGCTTTTTCTACCATTTCCTCTATTTTGGCAGGATGAATTCTTCCATCATCAATTAATTTTTCTAATGCCATTTTTGCTACTTCTCTACGTAATGGGTCAAATCCTGAAATAACTACTGCCTCTGGTGTATCATCAATTATTAAATCAATACCTGTTAATGTTTCTAATGTTTTAATATTTCTTCCTTCACGACCTATTATTCTTCCTTTCATATCATCATTTGGAAGTGATACTATAGATACTGTAGTTTCTTGAGAATGATCTGCAGCACATTTTTGTATAGCATAGCTTATAATATTTTTTGCTTGTTTATCTGCTGTTTCCTTCGTTTTTTGTTCAAATTCTTTAACTAACATTGCTTTTTCTTGAGTTAGTTCTTTTTCTACTGCTGATAATAATTGTTTTTTTGCTTCTTCTTCAGATAAATTTGCTACACGTTGCAATTCTTGCATTTGTCTATTATACAAATCATCTAATTCTTGTTTTTTTTGTTCATTTTCTTGAATTTTAGAATTTAAGTCTTTTTCTTTCTTTTCTAATTGATTTAACCTATTTTCTAAATTTTCCTCTTTTTGTATTAAACGTTTTTCTTGTTGTTGAACTTCGCCTCTACGTTCTCTAATCTCTTGATCTAAATCTTTTCGGCTATTCATAATTTCTTCTTTTGCCTTAAAAATTTCTTCTTTTTTTCTATTTTCTGCCTCTTTGTTTGCTAATTCCACTATTTTTTTAGCTTCATTTTCTGCACCTTTTATTTTAGACTCTGCTACTTTCTTTCTAGCAAAATAACCTACGAATGTAAAAATAACAGCTGAGATTAGAAATGTGGCGATACCAATTATGATTTCCATAATTTTACACCTCTTTCTATTAAATTTTCAATGTACAAATAAATATATATATTATACTAATTTTTTAATATATTATTTTTGTCTCCTATTATATTTTATATTTAATATTAAAAACTGTCAAGTGTTTTTTATAAAAAAACACAAGCTGTAATATAACAAAAGAGATTAGTTTTACCTAACCCCTTTTGTTATAAAAACAATTACATATCTTTCATAAATAATTTTTATTCTTTAATTTGATTCCATTTATCTGCCAGTTTAGAATTAAAAATTTTTTCTCCGTGCGAAAATGGCACTAACATACTTTTTTCCCTGTATCCAGCTTTTTTTAATTCATCAACAATTTTACGTCCTTTAGTTACATATGTTTTTCCATTTCGATATACAAATACTACTCTGTTATTTCTTTCGCAATATGTACCAAGAAATGTTTTTGCCTTATTATCCAAATATGTACCATTAATAATTGGATAGTATACATCTTCAAAACTTAAATACTTAACCCTTACTCCTTTACTCGGAATTAAAAAACAATTTGCAAGAGTAGTAGCATTAAGAGTTTCGATTTTATGCTTAATACAATAGTTAACGCATTCAATCTCGAAAATACAATCTCTTACTTCTTCAGTCATTTTTTCTCCTTAAAATTGTTTGAAGTTAATAGTTTATAAAGTAGAAATATTTATGAAAAGATATGTAATGTTTTTTAGTTCCATCTCAAATTATTGTTGATGGGTAAAGAAAGATATTATATTATATTATATTATATCATATTATATCACATTTTTTAGGTGACTACAATATTTATGGGAATTTTTACTTATTTTTCCAATTTCAACTTAATTTATGTTAAAGGTCTATAAAGAAACAGAGGAAGAATTATCTTCCTCTGTTTCTTATACTACTTACTTAAGTATCTTGATTGACTTTGCTATAGTATTCTACAATTTCTCTATCATAATACTGGATTTTTCCTTGTGGAAGAATCATCATCCTGTTCACCCCAAGGTTATCAACAAATTCCAAATTATGTGATACTACAAGCAAAGTTCCACTGAAAGTTGAAAAAGTTTTTGCAAGTACCCTCTGTGTTGTCGGATCTAGATGGTTTGTAGGCTCATCAAGAAGTAACACATTTGATTTTTCAATTGCAACCTTTGCAAGAGCAACTCTAGAGCGTTCTCCTGGAGATAAAACAGAAACATTTTTCATAACACTATCTCCAGTAAAAAGGAAATTACTTAGGAATGCTCTCAATATATGCTGCCCTATGTTGAAAGATGCAAAATTATCAACAATTGTTTTGTCAAAGTTAAGGATTTCATGTTCCTGTGCATAATATCCCAAATCCACTCTTGTTCCAATTCTCACCTCTCCCTCAATAGGTTTTAATTTTCCAGCAATTAGCTTAAGCAGTGTTGACTTTCCAACTCCATTTTTGCCAACTATTAGAATTTTTTCTCCTCTTACAACCTGCAAAGATAAATTTTTTAAAATCATTGGTGTAGTCGGATATTTAAACCCTAGATTAGAAATAATAATTGGAACCTCGTTACTCTGACGTTTAGGTTCAAGCATCATCTTAAGTTCCTTTTGTTGCTTTATAGTAACAAGATTTGTTTTTGTTATTCTCTCAATCTTCTTTTCTCTGTCATGAACCTTTTTAGCTCTCTTACCTGATACTCCCTGATTGTCATTAACAAATTTTTTTAACCTTTCTAGCTCTTTTTGCTTTGTTGAAACTTGGTTATTTAATGCTTTTTCATATTCTTCATGCAACTTTACGAACTTGCTGTAATTGCATTTGAATAACTCCATCGATTGTCCCATTATGTCAAAGAACAAAACTGTGTCAATCACTTTATCCAGGAAATCCGTATCATGTGAAATGACAAGTATTGAACCGTTGTAGGATTTCAAGTAATCAGTGACAAAGTCCTTAGTTGTAGCATCTAAGTGGTTGGTAGGTTCATCAAGAAGCATATACTCTGGGTTACTATACAGCATTTTTGCAAATGCAATCTTAGATTTTTGTCCTCCAGATAATTCTCTTACAGGTTTATTTAGCATTTCCTCAGAGATATTCATTCCTGCAATAATCTTAGCCAATTCTGCTTCTGCTTCGTACTGATGCCAATAATCAAGCTTATTTGTAATTTCATTCATCTGCGCATATAGTTTTTTATGCTCGCTTTCATCCGCTTTTTCAAGTTCAATATACACATTATTTAATTTTTCCTCTAGCTCTTCAATTGGCCTACCTTTCTTTAAATAATCAGCAACTATAAGTTCATCTGTAAAATCATCAATAACCTGTGGTAATAACTCAATTCTTTTATTCCCTCTTATTGTAACATTACCCTTGTCAGGGATAATTTCACCTAAAAGGATTTTAAAGAATGTCGATTTACCTGCACCATTATTACCAATTATTCCAATTTTGGAGTCATTTATATTGATAGTTACGTTTTTAAATACTTCTTGTTCTCCAAATGATAAAGACATATTTTCAATGCTAATCATGGCACTTCCTCCTACTATATAGACAATCTCCTCTCTTTTCAACTATTTACTTTTTCAATGTACTAAAATATTAGATAATATCTTTAGTATTATATCACTCTATTGTATTTATGTCAATAAAACTGAAAGGAGAAACATTTTGCTTCTCCTTCTAGTTTTATAAGCTGATGCTTATCTCTTGATACCTCTATTCTTAGGGCTATATCCTTTTCCCATGCTGTTCTTGTTTCCTCCCATCTGATAGAAGTTATCTCTGTTAAAATAGGTATTTCCCTTTTTACCCTTCGTGCTACCGTACTTCTGAGAGTTGCTCTTTTTCTTACTCATAATGTTTTCCTCCTTTTCTCATGAATTTTGGTTACACTTTATTTACAGTGACAAGATGCACTTGATATCTTCATACATCCTTTTTCTTACAGAACAATATACATACTTACCTGTTCTAGTAAGGTCACCATAATTATTGATTCTTGTTGCCGGGCATCCGTTCCCACAAGCTGAAATTAAAGAACACTCTTTGCAACTTTGTGGAATTGTTAAAACCTGCTTTTTGAAATCCTGATACTGCTCTGTTGAAAAAATATCCTTGACGTTCATTTCTGCAATATTACCATAAGTATTTGTCTCTCTCATATACTCGCACGGATACATGTTTCCATTTTCATCGATTGAAATCCAATTGACACATGAACCATCACTCGTACAGAGATTCAAAGGTCTGTCTAAAAACATCGCTAAAATAATGTCAATCTCTCTGATCTTAATATTGGTTTTCCCGAGTTCCATCCACATTTCAAACACTTTATGGATGTACTCATACCATTCATCTGGAGAAATACTAAAGCTATCCTCCTTTGAATCGTATACAGGACTATACTTAATTTCCTTAAAGCCGTTTTTAATCAAAAAGTTAAATGTCTCTTCACAATCCTTGTATGTGCTCTTTGATACAGTTGCAATGACCGGAGGATAGATTCCATTTTTTCTAAGGATTTCTACTCCTCTCATTGTATCTGCATAGCTTCCCTTTCCATTACCATAAATCCGGTTTTTATTGTGTGTCATCTCTGATCCATCAAGACTAACACTGACAACAAATTTGTTTTTCTTAAAGAAATTAGCAAACTCATCTGTTATTAATGTAGCATTTGTCTGAATCATGTTTACTACATTCTGTTTTCTTTTCTTGTATTTTTTTATTAATGCCATCACCTCTTTGTAGTACTCGACTCCGGGTATAGTGGGTTCACCACCATGCCAAGTGATAATGAGATTGTCTGTTGTTTCAAACGCTTCTTTAATGATTTTTTCCACTAACTCAATGGGTAATTTTTTGAAGGTCTTTCCCCGAAATGGGCTTGCATAACAATAGGTACAATCAATATTGCAGTAGTTTCCTGCAGGTTTGATTTGTATTGTTAAGTTTTTCATATTTATGCCCTCCTATTTATAATGTATTTACATTATAGATATTTATACTTATTTATAACATTATGTCAAATTATATCACTTTAATTATTTAAAGTCAATATTTAAAAAAACAAAGTAGGCAGGAGTAATTTCATCTCCTACCTACTTTGTTCTGAATGCACTATGCTATTGTTCTCTATAGGTTTTCAGCACTTAATCCAGTTGGTGATGACACCTCTCCAGTTGTTTTTTTTGCCATTCTTCATGGCTGCGAGAACCTTGAGCAAGAATACCTTTCTCTTCATAGTGCTACCTCCTTTATTTAATGGAAGCTTGTTAATAATAAGTTACCAATATATTATACTCATTTCTATTTATAATGTCAATGTTTTTAATCTAATTTTTATATTTTTAATCTAATCTTTAAATTTTCTTTTCCCATTTCATAAAATATCCCATTTCATTAGTCTCTTCTTCTAATTCCTCATTTACAATATTAAAACCTTGTCTTAAATAAAACTTAACTGCTTTTTCATTCTTCTTAAAAACATGCAAGCTTAATTCATAATTATTTTCTTTTAAATAATTTATAAGTATACTTCCTATTCCACATGAGCGATACTCTTTATCAACATATAACTCAGAAATATAGTTTTCTTCATCCATACAAATAAATCCTTTTATTATATCATCCTCTCTATAAACATATATATTTTCTTTATTTTCTAATTTACTTCTTACTCTATCAAATATATCTTTCCAATGTTTATAATCTACAAATGAATGTACTTCTATATTTGCTTCATACCATATTTTCATTATATTATCAATTTCTGTTTTATCCAGTTTTCTTATCTCATACTCCTTCATTCATATTTCTCCTATCATAATTTAATTAAATATTAAAAAGCCAACTATAAATAGTTGTCTTTTTATATTTATATGGAGCGGTTGTCGTAGTTATTTACAACTTTTTGCTCCAATTACGATTGATACAAATATCAATCAAGTTTATTTGTTATATTTCTTTATATAATAATCATTATTTTTCAATATAAATAAAATTATAATATAGATATAATTACAATAGGACGTACACCTATAGCATCACTTCTAGATCCGTGGATAATTATAACCTTCCCAAGAAAAAAATCCGCTTGTATCTATAAAATAAAGTTCTGATTCGTCCGAACCTCTTGAAGTACCAATCCAAAATCTACCTGAACCAGATGGATTTAACCATTTTCTAGAATTACCATCTGTTTTTCCGCTATAGCTAATTAAACCATAATCTCCAGAATATCTTCCGATTTCTGCTGTTACCTTTCCATCTGTAAGTTCTGATAATTTTTTGCTATACGCTAAAATATATTGTTGTATATTATTCCTATTATCTGTCATATCTATATTTTGACCTCCAGAACTCCAATATCTTGTATTTGTAAATGCAATTTTTTCTGCAGAACTGCTTTGTACTGGATCTAATATGTTTAATGTTATGTTATAATATGGTATGGCAATTATTATTCCATTTTCATTTTTTAGTACTTTAAATTTTTCTATGCCTATTGTAATATCATCGCCTCCTTCTATTGTTTCCTCTGTTTTTTCTCCATAATTTATAATTGGTTGAGGTTCTATCTTTAACTTTCCATTATAAATATCTCTTAATGCAATATTCGTATAACCTCCATATACTTCTTTTGTATTCAAAGTTATAGTTGTTTCTGATAAATCTTCTGGTAAATCTTCACTTATTTCTTCAAAATACTTATTAAGAATTGTTTTTAATTGAGTTTCTGATATGTTTTCTCCTTTATTTTCTGCAATTTGTCCCAATATATCTGTTTGAGCAAGCTCTATTACTGATTTTCTTTCTGTATTTGTCTTTGCCTCTGTTGTTTTTTGTAAAATACTGTTATCACCAGATAGCATTGAAATCGATATTCCAGCCAATATCAACAATACAATTATAGTTATAACAAGGGCTATCAAAGTAATAGCTTTTTCATTGTTTTTTAGTGTTTTATTTAATTTTTCCATATTAAAAATTCCTTTCTTTCATCATTTGATTTTCTATAAATTTTATACCATACTTAGCAAACTTTTGCAAGTGTTTTAAAATTTTATATACAATTCTTACATTTTGTATATACTATACTACAAATATATAAATGAAAACGATATTTTAGTCAAATTAAAATTTGTAATATATACTTCATTACCAATGTATCACAAAATGAGATTATTGTCAATACCTCGATTTGAGATATCATAAAATATCTTCTGAGGTGATAAAAATGTTAAGAATTAAAGATTTAAGAGAAGATAATGACTATACACAAGAAGAAATTGCACAATTATTAAATTGTAAACAAAATACATATCAGCAGTATGAAAGTGAAAAAAGACAAATACCAATAGATGCATTGAAAAAATTAGCAGAATTATATAAAACAAGTTTAGATTATTTAACTTGTTTTACAGATGAGATAAAGCCATATCCAAGAAAAAAATAAAAAATTTCATAAAAATGAATTTTAAAAAAACATTTGACATATACTAAAAAATGTAGTATACTATAGTTAGCTTAATTAAGTAACAAAAAGTTCATATAGACGTCGAACTAAGTGTGTGGTAGCACTTAGTTCATTTTTTTTATAAAAAAGAACGGCACAGCAAAGTGGTAGAGCTGTACCGTTCAATCGACCTATTCAGTCTCATCTTGTTTTTCGGCTTTTGATATGATGTCTTTTACTTCATCAATTTCTTGACAGGATTTTTTTCTTT
>Ga0256404_1003883_pt1 | contig 29374 bp, 27 predicted proteins | sample RumenRJG_01DNA_FD_185990 | JGI IMG/M metagenome (GOLD analysis project Ga0256404, IMG submission 185990) | Bovine rumen microbial communities from Lethbridge, Alberta, Canada - RJG_01 | ecosystem: Host-associated > Mammals > Digestive system > Stomach > Rumen | place: Canada: Alberta | collected...
AACTATTTTCACATTCATGACAAATGACGTTGAGCTTGAGGACTTTACCGAGCACCTGAAGGTTGCAAATTCATCCAAAGGGTTTGTAGATGCACGAATTAATCTAAATCATGTACTTTACATTGATAAGGTGCTTTCTCCAAAGGACCTGCTTAAGATGTTTAAGATTGTGACAAACATCAAGGCAAAAGCTTTAGCAAACATGCAATTGCCATTGCATATACAATACATCTTAAACACCGGCGGATTTTTAGCGGTGTTGTCAAATATTCCGGAAAACGACTCTCTGGCTTTGGACATTAACAATGCTGAATATGATGAAATTGATTGGGATGACTTAAAGGTCAGAATTGAAGATGCAGTTGAGATAAGCATGGAGGATGCATTTGAAAAGTTAGGGTTGACTTTTGGAATTCTGGACTACTTCGTTGCTGAGGGTATATTGATTGGGGACTTGGTTGAAGCCGGAATGGCACTTGTGGATGATGATAAGGTCACACAGGAATCAATTGACAGGATGGAAGCTCAGATTCTTAAGTCCTTAACGGATATCAATGTCATAACATTAATCGTTGCAGCAATTAGAATCGCACAGGACTTAGCAGGCAATAGGATTCGGGAGATTGATGAAAGAGAGGAACTCTACACTGGTGAAGTATTGGGTTTAGCTATTTCAAACCATATTGCCGGAACTAAAGCTGCATTCAATTTTAAAAAATATAAAGAAGCGAAACCTGGAATAATTTACGGTCTTCCGGTGGTGGTTGACGACATTTTTGCAGGTTTGATTGCAGGATGCATAACTAAAATATTTGAGGAATGATTATGGAAGATGATAGTTACTTTGAAGATGAGGAATTTTCACCGGTCAAGTCACTTTTGGGCCTTTTGACATTTTCAACAATATTGCCAATCAATGTATTCACTTCAATTGAGTACATGACCAAATTGACATGGTGCTGGCCGTTTTTACATTTGTTCATAGGTATTTTAGCTGCAATTTGCGGATATGTTTCATTTGAATTATTGCATTTAAACTCATTTTTCACAGCTGCAATCGTTTATGCATTCCTAATGTTGATTACAGGATACAATCATTTGGATGGAGTTATGGACATGGCTGATGGAGTCATGGTTCATGGGGATCCTGAGCGTAAAATCAGTGTTATGAAAGATTCCTCAGTCGGTGCAGGAGGCATGGCAACCTTATTTTTAGTGGCAAGCCTCACAATCGCAGGAATATACAACATTTTGGATTATAACTTTATATTGGGAATAATAATTTGTGAAATGGCTGCAAAGACATCATTGATAACCACTGCTTTGCTTTCAGAACCATTGGTTCCTGGAATTGGAAGTTACTTTATTAAGGAAACAAATATTGCCAATTATTTTGCATCAACAGTAATTGTCGCATGCATCGCATTTTTGATTGGCGATTTTGTTGGCGTTATTGGGGTTCTCGGCGCAATTGTAAGTGGAATTATGATTGCAGTTATCGCAAGGCGCAATTTTGTACTGGCCAACGGTGATGTGCTTGGCATGAGCAATGAAGTTGGAAGATTGTTTTCATTGTTGTTTATGTCTGTAGCTTTATACTTTATTTAAATCATTTTAATAACTTAAAATCAATATTGGAGTAAGATAAGCGATTAATTTATTAATCAAATAGTTTAAAATACTATTTGATAAGTTATCACTTTTCTCCCTAACATATGGTTCACCTCCATTATTTCATTATCTAAGCGTATTTTTTATATCCAGTCCAAATTCATAAGTGGTAACTTATCTATCTACAGGCAAATTATTATATATTCCAAATTTAAAATATTAGATTATTATTTTTTTACAATTTAACTGATTTGCTGATATTATGAATGTTAATGTTTTAAGATTGGATCACAGACTAAAAAGGGATACTCGTATTACAACTCACGTTTGCTTGACTGCACGTGCCTTTGGGGCAAGTAAAATCTATCTTGCAGGAGAAAGGGACAACAAGTTAATGGAAAATGTAAGAGACACCGCTTCAAGATTTGGAGGAAATTTTGAAATAGAACACACTGACAGTGCAATGGGTGTAATCAACAAATGGAAAGCTGATGGTGGAAAAGTTGTTCATTTGACAATGTATGGTTCTCAAGCTCATGAAATCGCTCCTGAAGTAAGGGAAGACGGTTCTGATATCATGATTGTTGTCGGTGGGGCAAAAGTTCCTGGAAAAATCTACAAGGCTGCAGATTGGAATGTGTCTGTTACAACTCAGCCTCATTCTGAAGTTTCATCACTTGCAGTATTCCAGCACTTGCTGATGGATGGAAAAGAGTTTGAATTGGAATTTGAAAATCCGGTATTGGAAGTTATCCCAACTGCTCATGGAAAAAATGTTAATATACATAATGAAAACCGTTAAGAAATAAAGTCATCCAGTCTTTTGATGGCTTTCATTTTTTCATCTTTTTTTATGCGTGCCTGGTCAAGTGCGTCACGTATTGTCTGTATGGAGTTGTCATAGACTTCCCGGTCAACAGGATATGGAAAACCGTCTTTACCTCCATGTGTGAAGCTGTATTTTACAGGATCTTTCCAGCTTGCGGGTTCTCCATATACCAAATCTGATATAAGTGCCAGTGCTCTTATTTTCTTAGGTCCGATTCCCTGAAGTGAAATCAGTTCCTTGTAATTTTCAGGCTGGATTTCCCAAGCCTTTGTCAGCACTTCAAATTCCTTATCTGAAATGTCCATGTCAAGCACTGGATGGTGTTCGGGCATTGTAAAATCTTCCAAGAGCATCTGATTATCTTTTCTTTTGAAATATTGCCTCAAATGATTTGGATTGTCATTAATCAAATCAACACTTATTTTTTGCGCTTCCTTGCTGTCGTGGGATGACATATTCAATGTGTTTGGAGTTTTCTTATCGCAGGAAATTCCGCTATGGGGGTCGTTTAACAGTTCATCCACTTCAGCGCCAAGCCAGTGATACCTTCGGGCGTACTTGTTTTCGGTGTTCAATCCCTGTTGCACAACTGCCCAATTTCCCTTTTCGGTAACGAAGAAGTTATGTTGGTATAATGTGTAGCCGTCCTGAATGCAAGCATTGTCTATTTTGGCAGACAATTTGCTTGTTTCAACAAGTTTTTCAGTGGTTTTTGTTCTTAGGTTGAATATTTCTCCTGCATGTTGGATGCCTTGTGGTGTCCTTCTTGATTTCCCACCTTTTCCTCCGGTCAGGTAAATTCCATGCTCTTCGGGACTGAGTGATGCCTTAAGTGCTCCTAATGTGGTGGTTGTTGTTCCTGAGGAGTGCCAGTCAAAACCTAAAACACAGGAAAACGCTTGAAACCAGTAGGGATTGGATATTCTGTTTAAGAACTCAGTTAAACTGTACTCTTCAATGATAACTGAAGCTAATGCTCCGGATAGTTTTACCATTCTTGAAAATAACCAGCTTGGAGGATGGCCTCCATGAAGCGGTAGATTTACAGCCCCTCTTCTTTTCATGATTTATATTATATTTTTAATTAATATTATTTTTCACCAAGAGCATTTGAAAAGTATTTTGAACAAAACTTTAATAAGTAATAGATACCATAGTTATTAATGTTATATTTATTAACAAATTATTTAATCAAAATTATTAAGGAGCGTAATTATTATGGCTGTAGATAACGGTGATTTTGTAAGAGTAAATTTTACTGGTAAAGTTAAAGAAACTGATGAAGTATTCGACACTACTTATGAAGAAGTTGCACAAGAAGCAGGAATTTTCGACGAAAACAAAACTTACAAAGCAATCCCTATTGTTGTAGGTGGAAACCACTTATTACCTGCAATTGAAGAAGCAATTACTGGATTAGACGAAGGAGAAACCAAACATGTTGAAGTTGATTCTGAAAATGCATTCGGTCCTAGAGATCCTAAAATGATTCAATTAGTACCAATGAAAGAATTCAAAAGACAAGGTATGACTCCTGTTCCTGGTATGAGAATCCAATCCGAAGGTGCTACCGGTAAAATCTTAACCGTAAACGGTGGAAGAGTAAAAGTTGACTTCAACCACGAATTAGCTGGAAAAGACTTAATCTACGATGTTGAAGTAACTGAAATCATCGACAACGAAGAAGATAAAATCAAAAGTATGATTGAGTTACACTACTCCAACCCTAATGTAGATGTTGAAAAAACTGAAATCGACATCGTCGATGGCGTTGCAAACATCAAATTAGATGAAATGGCTAAATTCGATCAACAATCCTACATGGATGTTACTTTCGCAAGATTCAGAATAGCTAAAGATATTTGGGATAACATCGATGAAATTACCAAAGTTAATTTCGTAGATGAATTCGAAAAAAGAGAAGAATCTGACGACGAAGAAGAAGACGAATAAGTCTTTTTCTTAAATAATTTTTCCATCCTGGACTGCAACAATTCCAGGAATTTTTTCTACTTTTAATCTGAACATGGCTTCCATGCCCTCATTTTCAAATAAAACGCACTTTTTTTCAAGAACTTTATTTGTCAATAATGCTGCAACAGGTGGTGTTATTACAAAAATGGAATTATTTTCATTCAATGATTGTATTGTCTTATCGCTTAACATTCCTTTTCCGATATGAACTTTAACGCCAGCTTCACTTAATGCAGGTATTGTTGATTCAATTTCTTCCTTGTTGCTTGTTGTAGGTGCAATTCCCGCTTGACTGAATGCAGTGTGCATTATTGCAGTTCCATTTAAGTCGAAAGGGACCTCATCTTTTTGGATGAGTTCAACAAGTTGGGGCAGTGCTGCATCGCGCCCGGTATACATTGTTCCTGAAATTGTAATTTGGTCACCTACTTTAAGGGTTGACAGATCCTTATCGCTGATTGGTGTAGTCAGATGTTTCATGTTTAATTATTATTACTTTTAATAATTTTAAAATTTTTGAAAATATTCCTATTTTTGATAAGATATTTAAATGCTTATTAACATAAATATAATACATTCTAGATTTATTTATCAAGAATTATTAGGAGATTAAAAATTGATTATTATTGACGAAGATTTGTGTAAAGGATGTCATCTTTGCTTATTTATGTGTTATAAAAACGTATATGCAATATCTCCTGAAGTTAACAAAAAAGGAGTCCAATTACCTTTCGTTAAATTTGAAGAAAGATGTACCAAATGCGGTACCTGTGAGATTGCATGTCCTGATCAAGCAATAACTGTTGATTTGCCTGAAAATTGGTGGATGAACGATGACAAAGATATTAACTTTAATCCTAATTTCACAAAGGGGAAAGCGTAGGTGTTAGAAAATGGCTGAAGAATTTTTTATTCAAGGAAATGAAGCATGTGCTAAAGGAGCAATAGCTGCAGGCTGTAGATTCTTTGCAGGTTATCCTATTACTCCATCCACTGAAATTGCAGAGACTTTATCCCGTGAATTACCAAAAGTAGGAGGGTCATTCGTCCAAATGGAAGATGAAATCGCTTCTGCAGGAGCTATTATTGGAGCTTCATGGGGAGGAACCAAATCAATGACTGCAACTTCAGGTCCGGGTATTTCATTAATGCAAGAGAACATCGGTTATGCATTCATGACAGAAACTCCGATGGTAATTGTCAATGTTCAAAGAGGTTCACCTTCAACAGCCCAACCGACCATGGCCGCTCAAGGTGATATGATGCAGGCTCGCTGGGGATCTCATGGAGATTATGAACCAATTGCATTGTCCCCATCAAGTGTTCAAGAGTTCTTTGATTTTACAATCAAAGCATTTAATTTAGCTGAAGAGTACAGGGTTCCTGTTTTCGTAATGGCTGATGAAGTTATCGGACATATGAGAGAAAAGATTGTTGTTGGCGATGATATAGAGATTATTGCAAGAAAAAGGCCAGAAAAATCCGATGATTACTTGCCGTTTGAAAATATTGAAAACGGAACAACCCCAATGCCGTCCTTTGGTGATGGATTTAATATACATGTAACTGGTCTCACTCACGATGAAAGAGGTTATCCTGACACTAACACTCCTGAAACTCATGACAAACTCATCCAAAGAATTTGCGACAAGGTTTTAAATAACAGAGATAAAATCTGTTCCGTCCAATCCGAAAACTGTGAAGATGCTGATATTGTCATTGTTTCTTACGGAGGACCTGTTAGGTCTGTTGTCGAAGCGGTTAACAGAACTGATAAAAAAGTTGGTTATATCAAACTTGATACTCCATGGCCATTCCCTGAAGATCAAGTAAAAGAACTCACAGCAAATGCAAAGGACATAATTGTTGTGGAAATGAACTTGGGTCAAATGTATTATGAGATTGACCGTGTATGTAAAAGAAACGCTAATGTTCATTTAATGGGTAAGATTGGCGGTTTATTACCAACCCCTGATGAAATTTTAGATGAAATTGATAAAATAGGAGGAAACTAAATGTCAGAACATAAACAAAATAGATTTCTCCCATACTTAAGAGAAGATAGGTTGCCTCATATTTTCTGCCCTGGTTGTGGAAATGGTGCAATCATCAACGCATTTTTGGCAGCTATGGAAAAGGCTGAAATGGATTTCGATAATGTTGCAATGGTGTCCGGAATCGGTTGTTCCTCAAGAATTCCGGGATATTTGAATTGTGATTCCCTACACACAACTCACGGAAGAGCATTGAGTTTTGCAACTGGTTTAAAAACAGCTAACAAAGATTTGGATGTTGTTGTATTTACTGGTGATGGTGATGCAGCTTCTATCGGTGGTAACCATTTGATTCATGCTGCTAGAAGAAACATTAACTTAACTGTTATCTGTATCAATAATAATATTTACGGTATGACTGGAGGTCAAATCAGTCCTACATCTCCTAAAGGCAGTTTCGGAACAACTGCACCATATGGTAATCAAGACACTCCATTCAAATTAGCTGAACTTGTTGCAGCTGCAGGTGCATCTTATTCTGCAAGATGGACAACTGTTCAAATGGAAAACTTGGTTCTTTCCATTAAGGACGGATTGAAAAATCCTGGTTTTTCATTCATTGAAGTTGCAACCCAATGCCCAACTTATTACGGCCGTAAGAATAAGCTTAAAACTCCTACTGCAATGGCCGCTGTCATGAAGGCAAATACCATATTCAAGTCTGAAGCGGATAGGATGAGGCCAAGAGATGTTGAAGGTAAAATTGTTGTCGGTGAATTTGCAAATACACAAAGAGATGAATTCACTCAAAACATTGAAAAGTTAAGTGTAGAAAAGTCAGGTAAGAAAACTCTTATCAATTCTGCATATGAAACAGAGTTATAGGTGGATAAAATGAGAACTGAAATTAGAATTTGTGGATTTGGAGGTCAAGGAATTATTCTTGCAGGTATTATCTTAGGTAAATCTGCAAGTCTTTTTGATGGTAAAGAAGCTGTCCAAACCCAGTCTTATGGTCCTGAAGCTCGTGGTGGAGCTTCCAAATGTGAAGTTGTAATCAGTGATACTGCAGTTGATTATCCTAAAGTTCAAAGTCCGGATATTTTAGTCGCTATGTCCAACGAAGCTCTAATTAAATATATTGTGGATTTAAAAGACAATGGAACCTTGATTGTTGATCCTGGAACAACTGATGTTGAAGACGTCAAAGACTTCATTGAAGAACATAATATTAAAGTTTATGAAGCTCCTGCTACAAAGACTGCTACAGATGAAATTGGACTTAAAATTGTAGCAAATATCGTTATGGTTGGAGCAATTACAAAAATTACTGGAGTAATATCCAAGGAAGCAGCTATAAAAGCTATTGAAGCTAGTGTTCCTAAAGGAACTGAAGAGAAAAATATTAGTGCTTTCGAAGCAGGATATGCTCTAGCGGAATAGGTGTTAAAATGAGATTTTTTGAAAATGTAGCAAAACAAATTTTTAATGATGAAGGCATTCCAATCTTGGAAGGTCATGTTGCTTACTCTCCTGAAGAAGCAATGACAATATCCTCTGAAATGGAAGTTCCTGTTGTTATCAAAGCACAGGTTTTAACAGGGGGTAGAGGTAAAGCTGGGGGTGTTAAATTTGCTGATAACCCTGGTGAAGCTTTAAAAGTTGCTGATGAAATTTTAGGAATGGAAATTAAAGGCGAGCAAGTTAAACATTTATTGATTGAAGAAAAAGCTGAAATTCTTAATGAATTCTTCGTAACAGTCTCTGTTGACAGAGGCGCTAGAAGGCCTGTTATTTTGGCAAGTAAGGATGGTGGGATTGAAATCGAAAATCTGGCTAAAACCAACCCTGAAAAGATTATCAAATATTATCCAAATCCATTACTCGATTTCTTGCCTTATGAAGCACGTGAAATTGCACGTAAAATGGGCGTTCCATCAGAATTGATTTCTCCAATGGGGGATATCATCTGGAAATTGTATAATGTTTTCACAAAATATGATGCAGATACAGCTGAAATCAACCCGTTGGTTTTAACTCCTAACGGTTTAATTGCAGCAGATGCAAAGATGGTTGTTGAAAACGATTCATTATTCAGACACCAAGACCTCGTTGAAAGATTGCACTATAAGAAGAAAGCTGTGGACTTTGTTCAATTAGACGGCGATATTGCTGTAATCGGTAACGGTGCAGGTTTAACATTGACTGCAATGGACATGATCAAGCTCAATGGTGGAGAACCGGCAACATTCTTGGATATCGGTGGTGGAGCTTCAGAACACATCATCAATCAGGCATTAAATATCGTATTGAACTATGATCCTGTTAAAGTTGTTTTCTTAAATGTTTTAGGTGGAATAACTAAGGCTGATGATGTTGCTCGTGGTGTAATCAAAGCTTTAGAGCAAGCTGAACGCAGAGTATACATTGTTATCAGATTGACCGGTACCAATGAAGAGGAAGGTCAAAGACTTTTAGAGGAAGCTGGAATTCCATATGAAACATCAATGGAAAAGGCTGCTAAAAAGGCGGTTGACCTTTGTAATGAATTAAAAAAAGAAGGAAAATAATTAAAAATTTTGCTATATTGCCTACTACGTTGTAGGCTGAATTTAGATAAAATCTCTAAAGGAATTAAATCTATCCTATAGTGGATAGGTTTTACCTATATTCCTTTATAAAATTTAAAAAAAATAGTTATTCGAGCAATACCACTCGACTAATCTCGGATTCATTCACTATTTCTTTACCGCAGTAATCACCAATTTGTTTTGCAAAGCTTTTTACCTCATCGAAAGTAGGCATATTGTCTAAAGTCAATCTTTCACGAGATGACCCTACACACATATACGCTTTTACCTCAACAAAATCAGGGTTCGCTTTTTTTATTAATCTTGCATATCCTTCAGGGTCTTCCATATTTTTTCCCTTAACGCAGGTATTTCGTATGCATGTACGTGAGTTAAAACTGGATAATGTTTCAAGTGATTCATTTAGATTGCTCCAAGCATTGTTTATTCTGGGTCTGCAAACTTCATTGAATATTTTCTCGGAGGGCGCATCTAAGGAAAGGTATAGTTGGTAGGGGTCGTTTTCCAGATTTCTCAGTCTGTCGACGCACTGGCCATTGCTTACCACAAAAGTCGTAAAGTCTCTTCTGTTGAACTCACCAATCAGTTCATCGATTTTAGGATAAAGGGTTGGTTCGCCGGCTAGAGATATTGCGGCATTGTTTGGATTTTTAATCTCTTCCAATTTCTTTTTGTTTGCTTTGTCATTTCCATAAAAACCGCACAATAGGTTATTCTGTGCCTCGATTGCTCCATCAATTATTGTTTTCGGGTCATCATACTCCTCGTCTTCCCAGCTGGTTTGTGTGTAGGTCAAATCCCTCCAGCAGAATTCACATTCCTGTTGACAATTTGGAACGGCAGGAGACATTTGCAGACATCTATGGGATTGGATTCCATAAAATTTCTCTTTATAGCAAACTCCTTTGTCAACAATACTTTGACGAGTCCAATGGCAGGTCTTAACGGCGGCATGTCCGTGTTCGCCTACAAATCTGTATCCGCTTTTTTCTAATTTTTCAATCTGGTTTTTATTGAATGACATAAAATCACATTTATTTTTAGTTTTGCTGATATATACATTTTTAGAAAATGAAATAATTATTGATTTGACTGAACAAAATTATATTTATTTCATTAAAAATTTAAATATGTTTAATAATTAATATGTAGATTATGAGATTATGGAATAAACATCAAGAAAAATTATTTTTTAACACAGCCATGGAAAGGGCATTTGTCAGTCAGCTGTTTTACACGACTGATGATGGACGGCATGTGGCATATTGGCCAAAGGGTTACAGGGGTTCAAAGTCAACATTGCAGTCCAGAAACTCTTTAATTGGCGAATTTACTGAAAATTGGGTTGTTGACCTGTTCAAGTCACTGATTGATGATGAAGGTCTCTTCGTTGTTAGGCAGGCAAGGATTCCTTCACTTGGGATAACCTCACGCTCTCCGGCCGATGTTGTCATTGCAACAGAGGATAAAAAAATTTTAAAGGCAGATGAGGTAAAAGTAATATTTGAAGTGAAAATGTCTTTGGTGTGGAACTGGCAATATGATGAGGAATCCGGTAATCTTTCTGAAATCGGTGACTTCAGGTATCATCAGGGTAAACCCAGTTTCACACGTTCAGATTCAATATTGAAAGCCATAGGCAAATGTATTGATATCAGGGTTTCGAATTTGGAGTCATCTAAAATTCCAATAATCGTTTTAGGCAATGCTCCCTTATCCAATGGATTTTCCAAAAAGGCAGATCATTTGAAACGTGCGGGGATAATTCAGGGATTTTGGTCTTTAAACCCATTTCCGCTAAATCACGGCAATACAAGAAAATCAACTCCTCATGACGGTTTTGTAAGATTGGACAATACTGCTGAGTTGAAGTTGCATTTGAATCAGCTATTTGCGAATGACTTGAATTTCTTTTCGGGAATGGAAAATACAAAATCCCTAGGAAAATATATTGAAATCGCAAACGATGAAAATTCATATGAGGATAAGGGGCTGAAATTTTTAAATCTCATAAAGGGGTCTTAAGTTGGTAAGAAAAACTCAAACTTCCTCATTCGGTTCTGTTTTGAGGGAGTCACATAGTTCTAAAAAGTTTTATAGCTCAAAGCTATTTGAAAGTTTTAAAGTTCCGGACAATATTGAATTTAAGGAATATGAAATAAAAAAGGAAGATTTGAACAGGTTATACTGCAAGTCTAGTGAAACTATGGATGAGGTTCCAGATAATAGTGTTCATCTGATGATAACATCCCCTCCGTATAATGTCGGAAAGGAGTATGATGACGACTTGACGCTCGATGAGTATCTGGAGCTTTTGACATCGGTATTTCGAGAGTCCTATAATAAACTGGTGACGGGAGGCAGGGCCTGCATCAATATTGCCAATATAGGGAGAAAACCATACATTCCCCTTCATGCAATGGTGATTGAAATAATGTTGGACTTGGGATTTTTGATGAGAGGCGAAATCATTTGGGACAAGTCCACAAGCGCCGGAGGGTCATGCGCATGGGGAAGCTGGATGTCTGCCTCAAACCCTGTGCTCAGGGATTATCATGAATATATTCTTGTTTTCTCAAAGGAATCATACTCAAAAAACAAATCCCAGGAAAAAAGGGATACTATAACTCATGATGATTTTATCCAGTGGACACAGAGCATTTGGACGTTCCCGGCTGTCAATGCTAAAAAGATAGGTCATCCCGCTCCATTTCCAATAGAATTGCCTCATAGATTAATAAATTTATACAGTTACGAAAATGATGTTGTTTTAGACCCATTCTGCGGAAGTGGGACAACTGCAATTGCAGCAATCCAAAATAATAGAAATTACATTGGATACGATATTAAAGAGGAATACATTGACTTGGCCAAAAAAAGAATCGCTAATCAAAAATTTATTTAATAATGTTTTACTAAATATAATTATTAAAGAGTTATTGTGGGATTATTATGGACACACCAATTGTGATATTAAATTATAAAACTTATTTAGAATCAAGTGGCATAAATGCTTTAGAACTTGCACATGACTTAGAAAGTGCTGCTAGCGAATCTGGAATCACTATGGTTGCAGCTCCTCAGGCAGCAGATATTTATAGAATAAGTGAAGAGACTTCACTTCCTATTTTTGCACAACACATAGACCCAATTGCTCCGGGAGGACATACTGGCTCTAATTTGATTAATACATTGATTGATGCTGGAATAAGTGGGACATTAATCAACCACTCAGAACAAAGAATGAAATTAGCTGACATTGATGAAGTTATCAAATTATGTAAAGAGAATGAAATAGAATCCTGCGTATGTACCAATAATATTGAAACCTCAAAAGCGGTAGCTGCATTGGATCCTGTTGCTGTTGCAGTTGAACCTCCGGAACTCATTGGTACAGGAATTCCAGTATCTCAAGCACAGCCTGAAGTTGTTGAAGATACAGTTAAAGAGGTAAAAGCTATAAATAAGAAAATTAAGGTATTGTGCGGAGCAGGAATCACAACTGGTGATGATATGAAAGCTGCTATGGATTTAGGTGCTGACGGAGTATTGCTTGCATCAGGAATCATTAAGGCAGAAAGTCCAAAAGATGCATTGCTCGATTTGGTAAGTAAATTATAGAGTGGGGAAAATGGCAGAATTTAATACAATTGATGATTTTGATATAGAAAACAAAACTGTACTGGTTAGGGTTGACATTAACTCTCCTGTTGACCCAGGTTCAGGAATTATTTTAGATGATACTAGATTAAAGTTACATGCTCAAACAATCAAAGAGTTATCCAATAAGGGAGCAAAAGTTGTTCTTCTCGCTCATCAAAGTCGTCCGGGTAAAAAGGATTTCACAACTTTGTCTCAGCATGCAGATGCACTTTCAGAAATTTTAAATTTGAGAGTGAAATATGTTGATTCTTTATTTTCAAGTGCTGCAAAAGAAGCAATTAAAGATTTGAAACCTCATGAAATTCTTTTGCTTGAGAATGCACGTTTCTTTTCAGAGGAATCTCTTTCAAGAACTCCTGAAGAACAATCCAAAACCTTGCTTGTAAGGCATTTGTCTCCATTGATTGATTACTTTGTAAATGATGCATTTGCGGCCGCCCACAGGTCTCAAGCTTCTTTAGTAGGATTCACTGTTGACACTCCTTCAGCAGCAGGTCGTGTAATGGAAAAAGAGTTGACTGTAATTCAGGATGCATTAGACAATGTCGAACATCCTTGTGTATTTTTGCTTGGTGGAATGAAACCTGACGATTCCATTGATGTTATGGAAAATGTGTTAAGTAATGGAACTGCAGATTCAATTTTAACAACAGGTATTGTTGGAAATATTGTTTTATGGGCAGCAGGCGAAGATATAGGTCAGGTAAACCGTGATTTCATTGCAAGTAGGGGATATGAAGATATGGTTGAAAAATCAAAGGATTTAATTGAAAGATTCGGTGACAAAGTCAAATATCCTATCGATGCAGCATGTGAAATTGATGGTCAAAGAGTCGACATTGACGTTGGTGAAATTCCAAATGAAGCAATCTTTGATATAGGTGTTAAAACTATCGGTTACTATGCAAAAGAAATCCGGGAAGCTAAATACATATTTGCAAACGGTCCTGCCGGTGTATTTGAAGACCCTAAATTTGCTATGGGAACTGAAGATTTGATTAATGCAATGGCTAAATCCGAAGGATTTTCACTGATTGGTGGAGGTCATATTGCAGCCGCTACTGCCGGACTCGGTTTGGAAGATCAAATGAGCCATTTAAGTAGTGGTGGTGGAGCTTGTATCAGTATGTTGGCTGGTAAAAAACTAGCTGCTGTGGAAGCTTTAAAAAATAGTAAAAAATAATTTTTTTACTTTTATCTTTTTTTTTAAAAAATTAAAATTAGCTATTAAATATATTTAATAGCTCTTCGGATGCTTTTTTAGGATTATCTGCACTCATTATAGCACTTACAACAGACAATCCTGCAATTCCTGTGTCATTTAATTCGGATGCATTTTCTAATGTAATTCCTCCAATTGCCACTACTGGAATGTCAATTGAATCAACTACATTTTTTAAGTCTTCTTTTGTTATTGAAGGGGCATCATCTTTTGTTGCGGTTGGAAATACAGCACCAGTACCAATATAATCAGCACCATCTTCCTGTGCCTTTTGTGCTTCTGTTATGGTTGATGCGGAAACGCCCAGAATTTTGTTTTCGCCGATTAACTTTCTTGTTACGTCACACGGCATGTCAGTTTGCCCAACATGCACTCCATCAGCATCAATGGCTAGTGCAACATCGACCCGATCATTAATGATTAATGGAACGTTGTATTTTGATGTGATTTCCTTAACTTTCAATGCTAAATTATAAAAGTCCAGAGTTTCTGCAGTTTTTTCTCTAATTTGAACTACGCTAACTCCTCCTTTTATTGCTTCTTCAATAGTTTTTAGGAACTTTTCAACATCATCACTTTTGTCAGTGACAAGGTAAAGTGATAAATCTATATCTTTCATAATATCTCAATGTTTGATTCGTTAATTAAGGTCTCACTGTTGGTTTTATAGAGGTAATCAATTAAATATGCTCTAAATGAACCAGTACCTTCATCTCTTTCATCAACTTTTGCTCTTGCTTTTTCACCAGCAATATTCATAGCTAAAATTGCAACAAGTGTTCCTTCCAGGGGAGTTGAACCTCCGACACAGCTTCCAACAATGGAGGATAGCATACATCCGCTGCCTGTGATTAAAGGCATCATGTCGTCACCATTATCAATGGCAATTGTTGTTTCTCCGTCTGTTAATATGTCTATTGGACCGCTTGCTAGTATTACAGTATCTAATTTTGAAGCCAATTCACATATTAAATCGCCATTTGCCTTTAAATTTTCTTTGGTAATGATGTCATCAGCATTCACATCTACACCTTTAGCGGCGTTGCTTTCATCTAAGACGCCAACTAATTTTGCAATTGCTTTTATCTCACTTATATTTCCTCTAATTGCGGTGATATCATAATTACTGATTAAATCTAATGTAGTCTTATTTCTAAGCTCGGTCACACCCACTCCTACAGGATCTAAAACAATTGGGGTGTTTGTTTTGTTTGCAGTTTCACAGCTCACCTTCATAGATTTTATTTGTTCTTTGCTTAGTTTTCCTATATTTATTACAAGCACATCTGCTATGGTTACAACCTCTTCAAGCTCTTCAGCATCTTCTGCCATAAATGGAGATCCGCCAATTGCAAGAACTGCATTTGCACAGTCGTTTATAGTTACTGAGTTGGTTATGCAGTGGGTTAATGCATTTTTTTCTTTAATACTTTTAAGACTTTCTTCAATTTTTTCTGGCAAATCAGATTTATTATTTATCATGATTATTAATTATAAATTATATATTATTTAAATTTTTGTAGTATTCCTCCTATTTATAGTAAAGTATTTAAGTGACTTTTAACATATTTAATTTTGTTATACAATCTTAACTTATGCCTCGGTGGCTCAGTCTGGTAGAGCGCGAGACTTGTAATCTCGTGGTCGCGGGTTCAATTCCCGTCCGGGGCTTATTAATTTATATATGGTTTATAAATTTTTATGAAAATACTCTTAAAAATAATAACATTTATATACTACTTCATATAAATTATAATTAGTATGTTACTTACATGCATATTGTGTGTGGGTCCGTAGGGTAGCTTGGTCGATCCTTTGGGCTTTGGGAGCCTGAGACTCCGGTTCAAATCCGGGCGGACCCATTTACCCGCCTTAGCTCAATTTGGCAGAGCGTTGGACTGTAGATCCAAATGTTGCTGGTTCAAGTCCGGCAGGCGGGATTTCAATTTAATTGTTCCGAATCATTGTAGAATTTTGGTAAAAATATATGTTTTTCCGAAATGTTTATATATGATAAGAAATATAGTAATTGATAGTGTATTATTTGTATTACGATATTTAAGATTCTATGCCCTGGTGGTGTAGGGGCTATCATGTGGGCCTGTCGAGCCCGCGACTCGGGTTCAAATCCCGGCCAGGGCGCTTCGAACTTAAATAAGTAATATGTCATTTAGGCCTGTAGCTCAGTCTGGCAGAGCGCTTGGCTTTTAACCAAGCGGCCGCGGGTTCAATTCCCGTCAGGCCTGTTTCTAATTTTATATTTAACTTTTCTATTTGGAGGAAATTATTTTGAAAAGTGAATTTGATATTCAAAAGCATATGCTCGTACCAAAGCATGAAATCATGACTGAAGAAGAAATTGCAAATGAATTTAGCGATGTGGATTATGATTTTAAAGACCTTCCTAAAATTAAAGTTAATGATCCTGTTGCAAAATCTATTGGTGCAGAACCAGGTAATGTTTTAAGAATTACTCGTCAGAGTCAAACTGCTGGAGTATTTGTTACTTATAGGATTGTTGAACTTTAATATCAATTTAATATAAATTTAGAGTAGTAAGAATTTAATATAGTATAATTTCTGTATTTTTTTGTTTTTTTAGAAATTCATTATAATAAATTTGACCTTAGTTTGAGAGGAATTATCTTAAATTTAGATAGTTAGGAGTAAATTAAGAATAATGATTAAATGAATTAGTTATTAGGTTTTTTCCTTTTTATTTTTATTTAGTTAATTATTTTTATTGCGTTTACGTAATGTTGGAGGATGTCCATGACAGAGAATAATTGGAAATTAGTTGATGCATTTTTCGATAAATATGATTTAGTGGACCATCATATCAAATCATACAATGATTTTGTAAACAATAGGATTCAAAATATCATTGATATTACTGATCCTATCAGTTTAGATGATGGTAAATACACTTTAAAAACTGGAAAAGTTCGCATTGAAAAACCATCAAATAAAGAAGCTGATGGTTCTAGAAGCGAAATTGACCCTACTGAAGCAAGACTTAGAAATTTAAACTATTCTGCAGATATGTATCTTGAAATGGCATTGAATGAAGAAGGAGAAGATAATCCTTTAGAGGAAGTATATATTGGTGAATTGCCAGTTATGCTCAAATCTGATATTTGCCATCTCAATGGTCTTAGTGATGAAGAATTAATTGAAAAGCACGAAGACCCTCAAGATTTAGGAGGTTATTTCATTGTAAACGGTTCCGAAAGAGCTGTTGTTACAATGGAAGAAATCGCTCCAAACAAAATTATTCTTGAACGTATCGGCGAAGTTGAAGATAGACATGCTAAAGCTGTTGTAACTTCAATCAAAAGTGGTTTTAGAGCTAGAATTACTTTAGAATATAAAAAACCACGTAAAAATAAAGCATTTTTAAGAATTTCATTCCCATACCTTCCAGGGGAAATTCCATTAGTTGTATTGTTAAGAGCTCTTGGTTTATCTACCGATCAAGATATCATCATGGCAATTTCTAATGATAACAATTTCCAAATGATGATTGCGGATGATATTCAAGTATCCCAAGAAGAATTAAACAAGTTCATTGATTCATCAGTCATTGAAAATGGAACCCAAGATGAAGTCAGACAGCATTTACAAGATGCTGCTATTAAATACATCGGTAACAGGGTAGCTAAAAACATGCCAAAAGATTACCGTTACAAACGTGCTAAAGATGTCATAAACCGTTATTTATTACCTCATATGGGTACTGAAGAAGACAGATGTTATGATAAGGCAATCTACTTGGCTGAAATGACTGAGATGTTATTGGAAGTTATTGAAGAAAAAAGAAAACCACACGACAAAGACCACTACACTAACAAAAGACTCAGAGTGTCTGGAGATTTAATGGAAGACTTGTTCAGAGTTGCTTTCACTAACTTGACAAGAGACATGAGCTATCAACTTGAAAGAAGCCTTTCTCGTGGTAAAGAACTTTCCATCAAACAAGCAGTTCGTAGTGATGTTTTAACTGAAAACATTAAGCATGCTATCGCTACAGGAAACTGGGTTGGTGGAAGAGCTGGTGTAAGCCAATTGTTAGACAGAACAAGTTACATGGGTACTCTTTCTCACTTAAGACGTGTTGTATCTCCATTGACAAGAAGTCAACCTCACTTTGAAGCAAGAGATTTGCACCCAACTCAATTTGGTAAAATATGTCCAAACGAAACTCCGGAAGGACCTAACTGTGGTTTGGTAAAGAACTTGGCGTTATTGTGTAATATTTCAGAAGGTTCTGATGAACAAGAGATTATTGATGTAATTGAACAAATGGATGTTAAATTGATTTAGGGAGGTGAAAGGTTGTCTAAGAAGATTAATGCAAAAATCAAAAGAGCTTTTTATTATTTCGGTATGAGTGAAGTATGTCCTTATGCTGAAGTCAAAGTAAATATGGATAAGTTAATGAGTATAGCAGATGATGATCAAATCTCAAAAGTAAATGAGTATGCAGATACTATTGAGAAATTTTTCGATACTCCTGAAAGAAAAGAAGATGCAACAATATTCCAGGAATTCGCTAAAGAGGAACCTAGAAAAAGTTGGGAATCTTATAAAGAGGATTTCGGTGAAATTGATTTAGAAAATGTTGAAGACGCTATTGAACCTGTTGAGGAAGAAGTTGATGATGCTGTTGAAGCTGTTGATGAGGATGTAGTGTCTGAAGATGCCGAAATTGAAGCTGTTGAAGAGGAAGTTGAAGTTGTTGAAGACGCTATTGAACCTGTTGAAGAGGAAGATGTAGTGTCTGAAGATGCTGAAATTGAACCTGTTGATGAGGATGTAGTGTCTGAAGACGCTGAAATTGAACCTGTTGAGGAAGAAGTTGAGGAAATCGTTGTTGATGAACCTATTTTCGAAGAACCTGTACCTCAAACTAAAATATACATCAATGGGGAACTTTTAGGTTACTGCGATGACCCGATTAATTTCACAGAGGAAATGAGAGAAAAAAGAAGAAATGGTGAAGTCTCTCATGAAATGAACATTACTTATTATGAAGAAAATAATGAGATTTATATTTTCAATGACCCTGGTAGGGCAAGAAGACCATTAATCATCGTTAAGGATGGAATTCCTCTTTTAAGAGAAGAGCATTTAAACAAAGTTGCTAACGGTAGATTAAAATGGGATGACTTAATTAATAATGGTCTTATTGAATACTTGGATGCTGAAGAGGAAGAAAACTCCTACATTGCTATGACTTTAGCTGACTTAAGTGAAGAACACACTCACTTAGAAATTGACCCTGCTACAATGCTTGGTATATGTGCAGGTATTATTCCATTCTCTGACCATAACTCCTCTCCAAGGAACACAATGGAAGCAGGTATGACAAAACAGGCTTTAGGTTTATATGTATCCAACTATGCATTACGTACTGACACCAGAGCTCACTTGTTACACCACCCTCAAACTCCAATCGTAAAAACACGTATTATTGATTCAACTAATTATGATTTAAGACCTTCCGGTCAAAACTTTGTTGTGGCATTAATGTCCTACGAAGGATATAACATGGAAGACGCAATGGTTATCAACAAAGGAGCTTTAGAAAGAGGATTAGCAAGATCTTCATTCTTCAGAGCATACGACACTTCCGAAAAGAGGTATGCTGGTGGACAAGTCGACAAGTTTGAAGTTCCTGACAAAAACATCAAAGGATACAGATCCGAAGAGGCTTACAGAAACCTAGATGATGATGGTGTTGTAAACCCTGAATCATATGTAAAATCCGGTGATGTATTGATTGGTAAAACTTCTCCTCCAAGATTCTTGGAAGAAGACTTCGGTACTGTTGCTGACAGGAGAAGAGAAACTTCAGTAACCGTAAGACACGGTGAAAAAGGTATTGTCGATGCAGTTCTCTTATCCGAAACTGTTGAAGGTTCAAGATTAGCAAAAATCAGAGTAAGAGATACCAGACAACCTGAATTTGGTGATAAATTCGCATCAAGACACGGTCAGAAAGGGGTTGTCGGTTTAATATTATCTCCAGAGGACATTCCATTCACAGAATTTGGTGTTGTGCCTGATTTAATCGTTAACCCTCACGCGATTCCTTCCAGGATGTCCATTGGACAGGTGCTTGAGATGGTTGCAGGTAAGGCTGGATGTCTCGAAGGTGAAAGAATTGATGCAACTCCATTCAATGAAACTCTTGAAGATGAAATCAAACAGCAACTTATTTCAAACGGATTTGAATCTGCTGGTTGTGAATCATTATACAGCGGTGTAACCGGTGAAAGATTGGATGCTGAAATCTTCGTTGGTGTTGCATATTATCAAAAATTACACCACATGACAACTGATAAGGTTTATGCTCGTTCCAGAGGTCCAGTGCAAGTGCTTACACGTCAACCTACAGAAGGTAGAGCACGTGAAGGTGGTTTAAGATTTGGAGAAATGGAAAGAGATTGTCTTATTGCACACGGTGCAGCATTAACCTTGAAAGAAAGGTTATTGGATGAATCCGACAAATATGAAGCAATTGTCTGTGAAAACTGTGGTATGTTGGCAGTATATGACAAGAACAAAAACAAAAAATACTGTCCAATCTGTGGAGATGTGGAAACATATCCTGTTGAAATTTCATACGCATTTAAATTATTATTAGACGAACTTAAGAGTTTATGTATTTTCCCTAAATTAGTTTTAGGAGACAAAGCATAATTAGATATATTAAAGGAGTTAATACATGAAAGCATTTATTAAAAAGATTCAAAATATTAATTTTGGTTTAATGTCTCCTGAAGATATTCGTAAGATGTCTGTTGTCACTGTCGAGTATCCTGATACTTACGGTGATGATGGTTTTCCTATTGATAAAGGTTTGATGGATCCTCGTTTAGGTATTATTGACCCTAGTTTAGTTTGTAGGACTTGTGGTTCCAAAGGTGGAGTTTGTCAAGGACACTTTGGTAGTATTGAATTGGCAAGACCTGTTATTCATGTTGGTTTTGGTGATGTTATCCATAAGATTTTACGTTCAACCTGTAACGAATGTGGCCGTGCTCTTTTAACCGATGAGGAAATAAAAGACTACACCCAGAAAATCATGGAACTCAAAGACCAAAAAGAAAGCTTGAACGGCATTCTCAAAGAAATCTACAACAAAGCTAACAAGGAAGGCGAAGAGTGCCCTCACTGTGGTACTATTCAAGACAAAATCATTCTTGATAAACCTGTCTCAATAGTACAACGTATCAATCCACTTTACGAATTCAAAAAAGCATTCCTTGAAGACATGCCTTCAGATAACATAAGTATTGCTGAAATCGGACCAATCACAAGGGAAATCACTGAAAATAAGGAAAACTATTTCCAAAACAGATTATTGATTAACAGCAATCTCATGGAAAACTTATGTGAGCATCTACACAATGTTGATGAAATTATTGATATTTTAGACCTTGATGATGATATCGATGCATCCTATGAGTTAACCAACACTCAATTGAACAACATATTCAAGGCTGCAGTAGACGACAACGGTTTGGTTGAAGAGTATAAGTTGACCGCTTCTGAAGTTCGTGAAAGACTTGAAAAAATCAGTGATGAAGATTCATTTGTATTAGGTGTCAATCCTGAAGTTGCAAGACCTGAATGGTTAGTATTGACTGTACTTCCTGTTCCTCCTGTAACTGTAAGACCTTCCATTATCTTGGATACCGGTGAAAGGTCTGAGGATGACTTGACCCACAAGCTTGTGGATATTTTACGTATCAATCAACGTTTACTTGAAAACATGGAAGCAGGTGCTCCACAATTAATCGTTGAGGACTTATGGGAATTATTACAATATCACGTTACTACTTACTTTGATAATGAGGCTAGTGGTGTTCCTCCTGCAAGACACAGATCAGGTAGGCCACTTAAGACATTGACCCAAAGGTTAAAAGGTAAAGAAGGACGTTTCCGTTCCAACTTATCCGGTAAAAGGGTTAACTTCTCTGCCCGTACAGTAATCTCTCCTGACCCAAACATCAGTATCAATGAGGTCGGAGTTCCTGAAATGATTGCAAAAGAAGTGACTGTACCTGTATATGTGAATGACTGGAACATCGATGAGATGAGAACATACATTGAAAACGGTCCTGACGTTCACCCTGGTGCAAACTACGTAATCAACGGGGACACCAAAAGAAGGGTTACTGAAGAAACCAAGGAGTTCATCCTTGAGCAATTGGAACCTGGTTTCATTATTGAAAGACACTTGAAAGATGGAGATATGGTTTTATTCAACCGTCAGCCTTCACTTCACAGAATGAGTATGATGGCTCACGAAGTAAGAGTATTGCCTTACAAAACTTTCAGGTTAAACTTATGTGTATGTCCTCCATACAATGCAGATTTCGACGGAGACGAAATGAACATGCACGTTTTCCAAACTGATGAGTCTCGTGCTGAGGCAAAATCCTTGATGCGTGTACAGGAACACATTTTATCTCCAAGGTTCGGAGGACCTATTATTGGTGCAATTCACGACCACATTTCTGGAGCATACCTTTTAACCAGGGATGGTGTTGAATTCACAGAAGAACAAGCTTTACAAATTATCAGAAAATCCCACCTTAAAATCCCTGAATTCAAATCCAACCAATGGATTTTAAAATATGATCCTGAATTCGGTGAGGAATCCTACATCTACAAGGACAAAGGTGAAATGTGGACTGGTAAAGAATTGTTCTCTTTATTATTACCTAATGATTTGAACTTATCCTACAGTGCTGAGATTTCCAAATGTCCTGTTGTTTACCCACCTGAAGACAAGGATGTTGTTATCGAAAACGGTATTCTTGTGCAAGGTGTAATAGATGAATCTGCATACGGTTCATTCTCTGGTAAAATCTTGGATAAGATTGTTAAGGAATATGGTCCTGGAAGAGCTAAAGAGTTCTTAGATCGTTCCACTGACTTAGCTATTTGTGGAATCATGAAAACAGGAATTACCACTTCTCTAAACGATGAGGAAATTCCTGAAGAAGCTCAAGACCGTATTAACGAGCACTTAGACAATAAGATGGATGAAGTAGATAAACTTGTTGAAGCTTATGAGGAAGGATATCTTGAAGCTTTACCTGGTAGGAGCTTAGCTGAAACTTTAGAAATGAGGATCATGCAAGTTCTCGGGGAAGCTAGGGACATGTCCGGTCAAATTGCTGAACATTATCTTAACATGGGTAAACAATCCATGGACGATCCGTATGACCATGTGATGGCTGTTGAAAACCACTCTGTAGTAATGGCACGTACCGGTGCGAGAGCATCCATGTTGAACCTTACTCAGATTACTGCTTGTGTAGGACAACAAGCGGTTAGGGGTGGACGTATCGAAAGGGGATACATCAACAGAACATTGCCTCACTTCAAGAAAGGTGAGTTAGGGGCAAAAGCGAAAGGATTTGTTCACTCAAGTTATAAATCAGGTCTTGACCCTATTGAGTTCTTCTTCCACGCTATGGGAGGAAGAGAAGGTCTTGTAGATACTGCGATTCGTACTGCACAATCCGGTTACATGCAAAGAAGACTCGTAAACGCATTACAAGATTTACAAGTCAAACCATCAGGTCTTGTAACTGACAACCAAGGTAACGTTATCCAAACCATGTTTGGTGAGGACGGAGTTGATCCTGCAAAATCTGACTTTGGTAAAGCAGCAAACTTAGACAAACTTATTGATGAAATCAGAATGGGTAATTAGGTGTAACTATGGATGAAATTATTACTAAAATTAATGAAATGATTGCTGAGATTAATGAAACAGAAAATCTTGACATCGATTTTCAAGATAGTTATATCGAAGATTTGGCTGATCATTATGTCAGTAGGGACTTAACTGATGATGAATTAAGAGAACTTATTATTAAGCTCAAAATTGCCTATGACCGAGCTCATGTTGAAGCTGGCGAGGCTGTTGGAACAGTAGCTGCACAATCTGTAGGTGAACCTGGTACTCAGATGACCATGCGTACTTTTCACTATGCGGGGGTAACAGAGTTAAACGTAACATTAGGTCTTCCAAGGCTTATTGAAATTGTTGATGCTAGGGAAAAAATCAAAACCCCTACCATGGACATCTATTTCACAGAAGACAAACGTAATGATGAGGAATTTGTCAGGACTTTAGCTAACAAGATTGGTAAAAGTACTGTCAACGACATTCTTTCAGACTTCAACTTGAACTATGGAACTATGGAAGTCGAAGCAGTTTTAGACAATAAGAAAATTGCAGAAAGAAGACTCAACCGTGATGACATCACTGCCGCAATCGAAAAGGCTTTCAAAAAGGATGTTGTCATCAATGGTGATGAGGTCACAATCTCATCAAATAAGCCAAACACTGACTTTGTAATTCGTGAACTTCGTCTTTTAGCAGATAAATTCCGTGATTTACAAATTAGTGGTATTAAAAATATTGGAAGAGTCATCATTCGTCGTGATGATGAATGGATTATCCATACTGAAGGATCAAACCTCAAGGAAGTTCTTAATATGGAAGGTATTGATCAAGTAAGGACCACCACTAACAATATTCACGAGATTGGTGAGGTTTTAGGTATTGAAGCTGCTCGTCAATCAATCATTAACGAAGCTCAAAATACCCTTTCCGAACAAGGTCTTAGTGTTGATGTAAGACATATTATGTTAGTTGCAGATATCATGACTTCAGAGGGAGTCGTTAAATCTATTGGAAGACATGGTATCAGTGGTGAAAAATCAAGTGTGTTAGCTCGTGCAGCTTTTGAAGAAACTGGTAAACATTTACTTCACGCAAGTATTCGCGGTGAAGTTGATGATTTAACAGGTATCATCGAAAATATTATTATTGGACAACCAATACCTCTTGGTACCGGTTCTGTCGGTGTCAAAATGGATTATAAAAATGAATAGGAGGCTAGATGATGGACGTAGATAGAGGAATCAGAGTTGCTGTCGATACTGGTGATGTAACTTTAGGCTCTGAAAAATCAATTCAATCTTTAAAATTAGGAAAAGGACAACTTGTTGTTGTTGCTGCTAACGCTCCTAAAGAAATTCTTGAAGATGTTGAATATTATGCAAATCTTTCCGAAATTCCATCCTTAGTATATGATGGAACTAGTGTAGATTTGGGTTCTGTTTGTGGTAAACCATTTACTGTTGCTACATTAATCGTAAACGATCCAGGAGATTCTACAATATTAGACGATTTGAGGTAGATTTAAGTGTCTATTAAATTTAGTGCAAATGAAATAAGATTCATAGCTCTTTTCGAAAACATGACTGGAGCAATGGTTAAAGATTGCATTATCGATGATGAACATGGTAAAGTTACATTCGTTGTTAAGAATGGAGATATGGGACTTGCAATTGGTAAAGGAGGAAGTTCCGTGTCAAAAGTTCAAAGAGCAGTAGATAAGGGTGTTGAAATCATTGAATTAGACGATGATCCAATACAATTTATAAAAAATGTTTTATCCCCTGCAAAATTACAATCTGTTAAAGTTAGTCAAAAACAGTCAGGCGAAAAAATAGCTACTGTAACAGCAGACAATACCAACAAACGTATTGCTATCGGTAAAAATGGAATCAATATTGAAAGAGCTAAATTATTAGCTAATAGACAACATAATATTGACAATATTATTTTAAAATAGCTTTCGGGCTATTTTATTTTAATTTATTTTTTTAAAAAATCTTTTTTTTATTTATTTTAATATAATAAATACATACCTTTATAAAGGTTAAAACATATAAATTATCATAAGATATCTGTACTGTTTATAACTTGACTATGTGTGCTTTTTGTCAAAGTTTTTACTATTATTTCACGATATCTTCTTTTAGGTAACTTTGTTTATCTAATTAATTATTTATACTGATTTATATCTTAGAATTTAGATTGTACTATTAGATTATAGTATAAATCGCAGCGGTGGATTCTTAGATATGCTTTTTAACAAAAAATTCGAGGAAAAAATATGCCAGGACTTTTTGCTGCAAAAAAACTTAAAAAAAATAGACAAAATTTTAAGTGGAAAGATGTAGATTACAAAAGGAGAGCTTTAAGGTTAGACGTTAAAGCGGACCCTCTCGAAGGAGCTCCTCAAGCAAGAGGAATTGTAATCGAAAAAGTAGGGATAGAAGCAAAACAACCTAACTCTGCTATCCGTAAATGTGTACGTGTTCAATTAATCAAAAACGGTAAACAATTAACTGCTTTCGCACCAGGTGACGGAGCTATTGGATTTATCGATGAACACGATGAAGTGATGATTGAAGGAATCGGTGGACCATCCGGAAGATCCATGGGGGATATTCCTGGGGTTCGTTGGAAAGTTTCCAAAGTAAATAACGTAGCTTTATCAGAAATGGTAAGTGGAAAAATCGAAAAACCTGTAAGATAGGTGGTTATATTTATGAGTAAATTATTTGATAAATGGGATCTCGATGAAGTAAAAGTTGAGGACTTAGGTTTAGTAAAATATATCTGCTTAGACGAAACTTTAGTTCCACATACTTCTGGTAGACATGTAAAAAGACAATTCGCAAAATCTAAAGTATCTATTGTTGAAAGATTAATGAACAAAATCATGAGAACCCATCTCAACTCAGGTAAGAAAAACAAAGCTTACAATATCGTAAGAGATGCTTTAGAAATTATCAATAGAAGAACTAAAAAGAACCCTGTTCAAGTTTTAGTTACTGCAGTTGAAAACACTGCACCACGTGAAGAAACTACTCGTATTAAATACGGTGGTATTGGATACCAAGTTGCTGTAGACATTTCTCCACAAAGAAGGGTTGACCTTTCATTAGGATTCTTAACTAGAGGAACATTACAATCCTCATTCAAAAACAAAAAATCTGTTGCAGAATGTTTAGCTGAAGAATTAATTCTTGCTTCCGAAGAAGATTCAAGAAGTTTCGCTTTAAGAAAAGCTGAAGAGAAAGAAAGAGTTGCTAAAGCAGCACACTAATCATATTATACTTATTTAGGTGGTTATCTTGAGTAGAAGAGACAAAATGATTGCAAAAATCAAAGAATTAATGTATGAACCAGATCAAATCAGAAACATTGGTATCTGTGCTCACATCGATCACGGTAAAACCACTTTATCTGATAACTTACTTGCAGGTGCAGGAATGATTTCCGAAGAACTTGCTGGTGACCAAAGATTCTTAGATTTTGACGAACAAGAACAAGCACGTGGTATTACAATCGATGCAGCTAACGTATCCATGGTACACGATTACAAAGAAAAAGAATACTTAATCAACTTAATCGATACTCCAGGACACGTTGACTTCGGTGGGGACGTAACTCGTGCTATGAGAGCTGTAGACGGTGCTGTAGTTGTAGTTTGTGCTGTAGAAGGTATCATGCCTCAAACTGAAACTGTATTCAGACAAGCATTAAAAGAAAACGTAAAACCAGTTTTATTCATTAACAAAGTTGACAGATTAATCAACGAGTTAAAATTAGAACCTGAAGAGTTACAAAACAGATTCTTAAAAATCTTCATGGAAGCTAACAAATTAATCAGAAACATGGCTCCTGAAGACAAAAAAGATGAATGGAAATTAGATTTCACTGATGGTAGTGTAGCATTCGGTTCAGCATACCACAACTGGGCTATTAATGTTCCAACCATGCAAGAAACTGGAATCAACTTTAAAGACATTATTGATTACTGTAACGCTGACAATGAAAAAGAATTAGCTCAAAAAGTACCTTTATCCGATGTATTATTAGGTATGGTAGTAGAACACTTACCTTCTCCTAAAGAAGCTCAAGTTTACAGAGTACCTAACATCTGGGATGGAGACATTGAATCTCCTGCTGGTGAAGGTATGGTAAATACTTCCCCTGACGGACCTTTAGCTGTAATGGTTACCAACGTATCTGTAGACAAACACGCTGGTGAAATCGCAACCGGTAGGGTATACGGTGGAGCTATCCAAAAAGGTACAGAAGTATATCTCGTTGGATCTCACGGAAAATCCAGAGTACAACAAGTAGGTGTATACTTCGGTCCTGAAAGAGTTAACACCGATAAAGTTCCTGCTGGTAACATTGTATATGTAGCTGGTGCAAAAGGTGCAATCGCTGGGGAAACCTTATGTGACCCTGAACACAAAATCAAAGAGTTCGAAGGATTAGAACACATCTCCGAACCTGTAGTTACCGTAGCTGTAGAAGCTAAAAACACCAAAGACTTACCAAAATTGATTGAAGTATTAAGACAAACTGGAAAAGAAGACCCTACTGTAAGAATTGATATTAACGAAGAAACTGGTGAACACTTAGTTTCCGGTATGGGTGAGCTTCACTTAGAAGTTATCGGTTACAGAATTAAAGACAAAGGTGTGGACATCACAACTTCCGAACCTATTGTTGTATACAGGGAAACTGTAAGACAATTATCTCCACAAGTTGAAGGTAAATCTCCAAACAAACACAACAGATTCTACATTACTGTTGAACCTATTGAACCTTCCCTCTACGATGCTATCGCTGACGGTAAAATCAAAGAAGGTAGAGTTAAAGGTAAAGAAGCAGCTAACGACTTCATGGAAGCTGGACTTGAAAAAGAAGAAGCTAGAAGAGTTTGGGCTGTTCACAACAGAAGTATCTTCCTTAACATGACTCGTGGTATTCAATACTTAGATGAAGTAAAAGAATTATTACTTGAAGGATTCGAATCTGCATTAGAAAACGGTCCTTTAGGAAATGAAATCTCCATGGGATTAAAATTCAAACTCCATGATGCAAAACTTCACGAAGACGCAGTTCACAGAGGACCTGCTCAAGTATTACCTGCAATCAGAAATGCAATCTTAGGTTCCATGATGCTCGCAGAACCTGCATTACTTGAACCAATGCAAAAAGTAGTTATTGACACTCCTAATGATTACATGGGTTCCTGTACTCGTGAAATCCAAAACAGAAGAGGTCAAATTGTAAACATGGGTCAAGAAGGAGACATGGCAAGAATTGAATCTAAAGTGCCTGTAGCTGAAATGTTCGGTTTCGCTGGAGACATCAGATCTGCTGCTGAAGGTAGATGTTTATGGTCTACTGAAATTGCTGGATTTGAACCACTTCCACGTGAGATGCAACATCAAATCGTAAGAGAAATCAGACAAAGGAAAGGTTTATCTGAAGAACCATTCCCTGCAAGCCACTACTTAGGTGATTTATAAAATTAAAATTTTTTAATTTTTATATTTTTTTTATTAAAATTTACAAAAAAACATTATCTATTTATATGTTGAAGTATAAAAGTAACATTTAAGCTATCATTTAAAGCTTATAGATATTGTATGTTAATATTACAAAGAGGTTATTATAATGGCAAAAGAAAAAGAACATCTTAACTTAGCATTTATTGGACACGTTGACCACGGAAAATCCACTTTAGTTGGACACTTATTATTAAAAGCTGGTGCAATCGCTGAACAACAATTAGAT
>Ga0256404_1003885_pt1 | contig 29365 bp, 26 predicted proteins | sample RumenRJG_01DNA_FD_185990 | JGI IMG/M metagenome (GOLD analysis project Ga0256404, IMG submission 185990) | Bovine rumen microbial communities from Lethbridge, Alberta, Canada - RJG_01 | ecosystem: Host-associated > Mammals > Digestive system > Stomach > Rumen | place: Canada: Alberta | collected...
TGTGCGTGGGTCAATCAGGCGGTATACATAGTACTGAAGCTGTTCTATCACTTCCGGTGTGAACATATTATCACGACCTTTCATTATTTACGAAATATCAGTAATTATTCTATCTATTTCCTGTTTAAGAGTATTAAATCTGCACTCTATTACGGGAAGCTTTGTCAGAGCAGATAGTGAAACTGATTTTGAAGTTGGTTTCTGTTCGTCCAGCACTTTTGTTGGCAGGACATAGAAAACCCATAGTGAAGTATCGGTCGGCTGTACTACACTCTGATCCTTGCAATCTAACAGGCAGAACACATAAATATCTGACTGCCTTTTTCTCGTATCTTCATACGAATTACTATTGACATCCCAGCCTAACGAAGGACTTATACTGAACGAAATAGAAGAAAGCTCCTTTTGTCCCCAGGTCTGTATATACGCAGAAGACTTCACCTCTATCTTTATGCGTTCCTTGTACAGCAGATCATATTTATCCCATGTGAGCCTGTTGCCGGTGATTTTAAGTGCAAGTCTTACCAGATATTCGGCAAAGATACCTCGCTCGGTATTACCAAGCAGATCTGAATGAGCCCATTTCCAATACTCTGTCAATGTCGAGAGCTGCTCACCATCACAACCAACTATAGGACTATTCTCATCCAGCTGACAAGGTGGTATAGCCGGATATTTATATGTATTATCCATGATGAACTCCTATTTCCTGTTTTCTCTATTATACATCAATACAGTTAATAATGCAAGGCTGATTGCAATATAACAAAAAAGCCCGTCTATGATCCATTAAGATCATAGACGAGCTGTTCTCATTTCTCTATCTGATTGTGTTTGAATATTAGTAGCAATAGGTGCTATAACTGTTTCAGCCGAAGAATCTTCAGCGATTACATACCTTAGCGGTACATAATTAAACGTCATTGAAATTGCCACTAATGACGCAATTATCTTCTTATACATACAATTCCCCCCTGACGCTTGAATGGACGGTAATAGTTTGACCAAAATACGATTCTACATTGATACTGTGCATTTCGCTATTATGCACAGTACTAAATCTTATATCAATTATAACATATATAATCGTTTAAAGTGTGAATGTTTTGTTAATTTAGCTATAACATTCATTGTATTTGTAGTGTTTTACAAGTGCTTCATTCAATGTTTAGTGAAATCGCTAACAATAATATTGAATCTTTAAGATTATTCCCAATATTATGCTGAAAACTATATAAAGAATTCCCCCACATTGTGGGGGAATTCACATATGTTTTTTGCTATGCTTACAGTCCACTGGCTTGCGTCACGACTGCAGTCATCTGCAAGTTTCCATATCTTCTGACTTGCCATATAACTGCATATGGCAATCTCGGGCAGAACTACGATATCAGGCTTCGGAAGTTTCTCAATAAGCCCCTCGATATATGCTTTTCTGCGTTCTATACCTTTGATGTCGTTATCAAGCTCCAATGCAAATATACGCATAATATCACTCCGTTGGAAGGTCAATGAATGTGGGTTCATGCTTAGCCGCACGGACATATTTGAGCATATCCTCTCGTAGCAGGCGGACTGTCGAAGTATTGATACCCGGATGTCCGCAAATGTATTCATCGCTCATAAGGTCGTTATCTATGACGAGCTGTATATTGTTATCCGTATCGAATATAAGCTCCAGTGCTGATACTGAGCCGGGGATAGTATGGAGATACTCCTGCATCTTATCAGCCTCCGCAAAGGATAGACGGGCACAGTTCAGCTGCGATGTCAGGAACTTGGTCTTGAATGGCTTATCACCTGGCATAAGGAGCATATAGAAGCTGGTCTTCTGGCGGTTGCAGAGAAACAGGTTCTTGCATATCTTAGCACCAAGTACCTTTTCGATAGCAAGACAATCCTCCATAGTATCTGCGTGGTCGTGGTCAGCACGCTTGTAATCTATACCAAGAGCATCAAGTTTATCGTATATAGCCATTTCAACGTCTGAACGCCGCTCGGCAGGTTTGCCAGTATAAAGTGTGTTATCAATATTCATTGTATCAACTCCTAAAGAAGTATTTGAACGAAAGATTTAACATTTTTCAAAAAATTATTTCCTTGCGTATAATAAAAAACAAGCATGATACCACCTTGGATTCGTGTGATTTTTCGTGTGATTTTGTTGGAATTTCGTGTGACAAAATGCAGTTAAATCGTCACACGCGCAGTTGAAACTGCAAAAGAGATAAAAAACAAATGCCTGTATTTCGGCATTTCAGCGAAAAACAGGCATTTGAAATATGGTGAGACATGAGGGATTTGAACCCTCGACCCTACGCTTAAAAGGCGTATGCTCTACCGACTGAGCTAATGTCTCACAACAAAATTTATTATATCAAATATCCGGTTAAAAGTCAAGCCTTTATGAACAGTTTTACATATAATCATTTTTGTACCAACAAATCACAGCTACACTTGTACAATATAACGATTTCGAAAAAAGATATTGACTTTTGTTACTGTACATGATATAATATTAAAGTCGTAAAGATGTGCTTGTAGCTCAGCTGGATAGAGTGACTGGCTACGAACCAGTAGGTCGGGGGTTCGAATCCCTCCAGGCACGCCAAACCCTGTTGTTTTTTCAGCAGGGTTTTTCTTATATCAGAATTGTGAGGTGCAGTTATGAAGAGAAATGATTACATAGGCTGGGATGATTATTTCATGGGCATTGCCATGCTCTCTGCCGAAAGAAGTAAGGATTCAAATACACAGGTCGGTGCATGTATAGTCAACTCCGAGAATAAGATCGTTTCAGTCGGCTATAACGGTATGCCAACAGGCTGCTCCGATGACGATATGCCGTGGGAACGCTCAGCTGATTCCCCTCTTGATACAAAGTATCCCTACGTCTGCCATGCTGAACTCAATGCTATCCTGAACAGTAATATCGGTAACCTTTCAGGCTGTACAGTTTATGTGACACTCTTCCCGTGCAATGAGTGTGCAAAAGCTATCATACAATCCGGCATAAAGAGAGTAGTTTACTATGATAATAAGTACGCGGATTCTGACAGCACTAAAGCTTCAGCATTCCTCTTCAAAAAATGCGGCGTAATTTTTGAAGAGTATCATCCAAGCGGAAAGACTGTGACACTTTCCTTATAACTGCTTACCAAGCCTGTAAATGAATCAAACCCCGAAGTGATGTCTGATCGCTTCGGGGCATTGTATTATTATTCAGTTACTATAACAAATCAGAATTTCGAGCTGAGCCAGCTCGACCGCTTCCACGTTGGCGCTCGTGAACTCGCTTACTCTGTTCAAAAGACACAGTCTGCTTTCGCTTATGGCACTATTAGTATAAATCAGAATTTATGTAATAACCCATGTAAATGCTAAATACAAATATGGAAATACTGTCATTATTACATTATAGATAAACAACTTATTCCCAATTTGAATGCGACGTTTTGTTCTCTCCTTTTTAAAGAAGAACACAGTACAAATGAAGCTTAATACTATATGAATAATACCTATTACAAGAATTGCCCAATGTAACTTCAAGTTTTGAAACTTACAATCATATCCAGTTAAATCAAAGCATATAATGATAAACCATCCAAGCAAATCATTCATCAAATATGCAAATATATCTATAAGCGTAATCGCTTTGCTTCGTTTCATGTATCACACCTCTAAATTCCGATTTATCTTAGCAAATATTGTACTACCGAACAATTTCAATATCAATAGATAAGCCATAGTATTTTGGATAGTTACATCAAAAATACTATGGCTAAAAAAATCTATATCAGATTTTCTGTTGAGTATTCCAGTGTCAGTTACGTATCTGCTTGGCCACAAGGCTCTCTCCGCAGTAGATCTCACGAAGCTTCGGCTTCTCGATCTTACCGGTAGGATTACGCGGTACATCTGCAAAAATAAGCTTATGAGGTCTCTTGTATCTCGGGAGCTTATGACAGAACTCGTTAATGTCTTCCTCTGTGCAGGTCATACCTTCCTTAACAGAAATTATAGCTGCTGCTATCTCTCCGAGACGCTTATCCGGAAGTCCTATTACAGCTACGTCCTTAATAGCCGGATGCGCTCTGAGGAAGTCCTCGATCTGTACCGGATAGAGGTTCTCACCGCCGCTGATAATTACATCTTTCTTACGATCAACGAGGTAAATGAAACCGTCCTCATCCTCCTGCGCCATATCTCCTGTAAGAAGCCAGCCGTCCTTGAGAGTGTCAGCTGTTGCCTTCTCGTCACGGTAATAGCAGGTCATCACGCCGGGGCCTTTGACGTAAAGCTCTCCGACCTCGCCGCGCTGTACTGCTTTTCCGTTTTCGTCTGCTATCTTGACTTCCCAGCCATAGCCAGCCTTGCCGATAGCGCCGACCTTGTGTATATTCTCAACTCCGAGGTGTACACATCCAGGACCGATAGACTCACTGAGTCCGTAGTTTGTATCATACTGGTGCTTCGGGAATACTGCTTTCCAGCGTGAGATCAGTGAAGGCGGTACAGGCTGAGCGCCGATGTGCATAAGTCTCCACTGATCGAGTTTATACTCGCTCAGGTCAATGTCTCCCCTGTCGATAGCATCAAGTATATCCTGTGCCCACGGTACAAGCAGCCATACTATCGTACAGCCCTCATTTGATACGGCATCGAGTATTACCTTCGGCTTTATTCCCTTGAGAAGAACGGCTTTGCTTCCGGAATATAGGCTGCCGAACCAGTGCATTTTTGCACCTGTATGATAAAGAGGCGGAATACAGAGAAATATATCGTCACGAGTCTGTCCGTGATGCTTCTGCTCAACCTTTGCCGAATGCATAAGGCTCTCATGATTATGAAGGATAGCCTTTGGAAATCCTGTCGTACCGGATGAGAAATAGATAGCAGCATCATCCTTGTCTGTGAGCTCTATTTCAGGCTTTTCACTTGTACAGTTCGCAACAAGACTGTCATAATGCTCTGCAAATGTCGGACATCCCTCGCCTACATAGAAAAGCAAGCGATTGCGGCTTATCTCATCAGCTATTTCCTCAACACGTCCAATAAATTCAGGTCCAAACATAAGAACATCTACTTCAGCAAGATCAAGACAATATTTTATCTCGTCTGAAGTATAGCGGTAATTAAGCGGAACTGCAAGTGCGCCTGTCTTGAGGATACCAAAATATATAGGAAGCCACTCCAGACAGTTCATAAGCAGAATGCCTACTTTATCGCCCTTATGTACTCCTCGTTCAAGGAGAAGATTTGCGAAACGGTTAGCCTTTTCATCAAACACCTTCCATGTTATCTCACGTCTGTAATGGGATACCGGATCCGGTTCTATCAGTTCATAATCCTTCCACGTAACACGTCTGACCTCACTGATCTCAGGGTTTACTTCAACAAGTGCTACATCACCGCCATAAAGCTCGGCGTTTCTTTCAAGTAATTCAGTAATCGGCATTTATAATAGTTCCTTTCAAAGTTGTCATATACTGCCGCAATTAAACGCAGCGCAAAAACTATTATTATTTTAACACAAAAAAGCGAAAAAGTAAAGCAATTTTGCATATCATTTTTCACAAATCGCAGACCTGATTTTCAGCACCTTCACCAATATACAGCATTCTCTTCATCAGACACAGATCATATACATCAATCTTGTAATTCTCGTTAAGATCCGCCGCTGTCCAGTTTTTTACCTCTTCATCTTTGCCTTTGAGAAGATATTGCTGAAGAGTCACTACATCTGCCACTGAGACTTCTCCGTCCTCGTTGATGTCGCCGTAAATATATGAACTCGGCTTCCAGAGTTCAGTGAGCCAGTTTTTACGCTTTTCTATAAAGCTTCTTACCAACTCCACTGAATCAATATAATCCTTACCGCTTGATGATCCGAAAACTGTATAGTCTTTTCCGCCGTAGGTATGCCATTCTGCGTTGCTCATTTCTGCGGAAGAACGTATGCTTTCAGCTAACTGCATTATGTAAGGATCATCACCTGATACAAGCTTAGTAAGGTAAGGTTCAAAATACTTGAAATAAGCATTTGCAGTTCGCCTTACATAGCTGACATTCTTATAGATCTGTCCAAGCCAGCTGTAACCTGCGACCGGTTTACCTTCCTCATAACCAAGTATCGGAAAATATGCCGCAAAGAGATTATTCGCTTTGTAGGAATAGCCTTTATTACCATCGGCATTTTTTCGTGACTGCGGAAAATTATCATAAGCAAAATCGTAATCCCACGGAGGTCCGAAATGCAGCTTGCCGTCACCTTTAGTGTCGGATTCCTTCCAGAAATAGAAGCTTGAATAAGTAGCGTCGATATTCATTGTTATCTCTTCCGTGAGATATGCCTTTATCAACGAATCAAGATCAATATACTCGGTAAAATGCTTCCCCTTTGAATTATAGCCGTCCTCTGAATACAAAGCATCTTCCATATCCTGTACAAAGCTGCGGATATACTCGACCTGTGCTTTTGAAGCATATTCAGGACCGTCTATCTGTATAGGCTGTCCGCGCGATGTGACAAATCCGCTGTCTGCCTTTGTGCCGTATCTGTTCCACTGCTGGAACTGAAGAAGATAACCGCCCGTGATGTCATCAGGATCGTTTGGAATGTCATAATATTTATAGCTGTTTGCAGTATAGTCCTTGACACTGCTGGCTCCGACTACTTTACGCGGATACTCATCGAGATCCTTCTCATTGAGTTTTTCAGTTTTTTCTTCAAGATCGGTTATATTCACCCGATTCTTCTGAATCTGTACTCTTTCACAAAGCTGATAAGTTCCGCGATAGGAGCCGTCAGCATAAAGATCTACAAATACAGAATCACCTACAAAATCAATATCAGCCGATTTGCACATTTCTTCGGTAACCTTATTTCTTATCATGGAATGATCCATATAATTTGAAAGCAATATCCACTTCTTGGCTTTCCCCATACCGTAAAGATCAGCTTTTTTAGGCAATTTCAGGTTATACGGCTTTTTCTTGCTGTAATCCCATGATGAATTTCCATGAGAGGAAAGCTTCGCAAACTCGCCGCTGTATTCGGTATTACCTTCAGCATTGAGCATAAGTATTGCTCCGTTTTCTTCTGAATAATTCAAGTACCTGTAAGTACTGTCGAGGGTATCAAGTCCGCCGGTCTTAGTTGAAATGTATATACAGCCAAGATCAGACTGCATTACGTGCAGCTTGCCGCAGTCTGTATCGCCCACTTTCAATGTGAATTCATCACCTTCGCTGAGTATGGATGTTTTCTCGCCCGACTTCACTTCCTTATCGTTGAGGTATATCACATCATCAGCAGTATACTCAATAGTCAAAGACTTACGGTCTGCTGTTGAAGGCAGAAAAATGTAGTGTGAATCATCCCACTGACTGTAAAACAGGTCTACGCAGTCAAGATCCGTTGAGATCAGAGGTGAAATATCATCAACTCTGAAACTGCTCACCGGTATATCTGCGTATAGCTTCTCTGTATCTTCTTCAACGGCAGTCTTTTCAGCTGCTATAACACTCTGAGCAAGATCAGCAGCACCAGTTTCCGCAGCAAACGCTGAAAGCGGATTCTGAAGCATCATTGCCGATACTAAGCCACTGCATAAAAGCCTGAATATTTTCCTTTTATTCATTTTTTTCACTCCCTGATAGGCACTATATCATTATTATTATTAACAGTATATCACTTGAAGCTATAATTGTCAAATATAAATATTTTGTCATTAATCCCGCTGTAATTGTAAATTTTTTGTAAACGCCTGTATATAGCCATTTGCGAGGATAGACAATTGATATTTGCTATTGTATTTTTTTATCTTTTATGATAAAATATAGTTATACCAAACAATTTCTTTTCAAAAGGGGGGGAATCTATATGCCAAAATACTGCAAGGTCTGCGGAAAAGAAATACTTGACGGTTCTCAGTTCTGTATCGGATGCGGCACTAAAATAGAACCTGATGTTCAGCCTGCACCCGAAGTTATACAGCCGGCAAATCCACCAACTGATATATCATCCCCTGCACCTAACAGCATAAATAAATTCTGTAAGAAATGCAATACCCCTCTCGCAGATGATGACGTTTTCTGTTACGTTTGCGGAACTCCGGTAGAAGCCCCGAGCCCTGCTCCACCGCCTCAGAATGCTGCTCAGCCGCAATTACAGCCACCTCCGCCTCAATTTCAGCAACAGCCTCAGTTCCAGCAGCAGCCTCAGTTCCAGCAACAGCCTCAGTTCCAGCAGCCACAAAACAAAGGAAGTAAAGCTCCGATAATAATTGCAGTTATTTCAGTAATTATCGCCGTTGCTGCTATCGCAGTTCTGCTTGTCCTTCTTCTTAAAGGTAAGGGCGATGACAGCTCCGATAGCTCCTCAGCAAAACCTACTTCCAGCAGCACCGCTTCTACTGTCTCTGCCGGCACTTCTTCAATCAATACGACCACTGCCGCAACAACTGTCTCATCCATTGCAACATCTGCTGCAACGACAACAACTGCGGCAACTACCACAACTGCTCCGGAAACCTCTGTCGAAACAACTGAGCCGACAAAACCCTCTCATGTTCCTTCACCGCAGGATTACTCAACTACTGAACGCCCTAACATAGAAGACTTTACATGGTTTGATAACTCTGTCGCTAAGGGCAATCCTCCATCAAATGCTGTATATTATGACGATCTTACGCCTTTTATCGGTGATTGGAAAGGTATCATCATATTCGATATAGACAGAACTTTGAACTCATATTATCAGTGTCTCCTGAACGCAAAAGTTGATTACGGTCAGGACAATATCACTCTCACTATCGACTGGTACAGATATATCCCGGAATTCTCAGAATGGGAAGATATGAGCGGTGTACCGGATGATGTTCTTACCGGATATATGTGGGGCGGCGGTATCAAGGTGAATGGTACTATCGAGGTCGTTATCGACTGCTTCTATGAATGTGACGGCAAGCAGTATGCTATCGGTCAAGTTACTATATATGACGGTTCTACGGCTTATATCGGTTTGGTACGCCCATAAAAAACAGTAAACAGATGCACAGGCATTCCATAAGGAATGCCTGTTATTTTGTCGAAAAGCCTTTAATAAATTGTCAATATAGGGCTCGCGTATGCATCCCCCTGCAATTCTGGTATTCAGCGTTACTGTGTAGGAGGCAATGACCACATCGCCCCGCTTTTAAATTCAGAACTGCTGAAAAAGTTTTATTTTCCCTCTTGACAAATTTGATTTGTTAGTATATAATATATGCAACAAGCGTTGTATAACAATTGTTGCATAGGAGATGTATATCATGCCGCCTAAAACAAAATTTCAAAAAGAAGAGATAATCAACGCCGCTCTTGAAGTCATCAGAACTAAAGGCAGCGAAGGTCTTACAGCGCGCGAGGTAGCTGCTGTTCTCGGAGTTTCTACACGTCCGATATTCACTTATTATGCCTCTATGGACGATCTCAGGAGAGATGTCTACATAGCAGCCAAAGACATACACAAAAAATACATCAGGAAAGGATTACAGCAGAAGATCCCGTTTCTCGGTGTCGGCTTGCAGTATATTGCCTTTGCCAAGGAAGATCCCGAGCTGTATAAGCTGCTGTACCTCACAAAGCCTGACGGTGTAACCGGCGGTGCTATGGAATCGCTGAAAATGTCGCAGGATATGGTAAGAGATTCGATAATGAGCATATATCATGTCGACTCTTTCACCGCAGACTGCTACTACCGCGATCTGTGGCTTACAGTTTATAGCTTCGCTACGATGATAGTCACAGGTGAATCCGGCTTCAGCGATGAACAGATGATTGCTGTACTCTCTGAGTTGAGCCTTTCTGTCTGCAAAGCTTATAAGGAGATACCCGGTCTGCCATATGGCAATTATGATAAAGACGCTATTTTCAAAGAGTTGGTTAAAAATTAATTACAGGTTAGTCAACTCTGATAAATCAAAAAAGCGAAAGGTGATGTATCATGAACAAAAAATATACACTCATTATTGCTATACTTACCGCCGCTTTACTTACAGGCTGCGGCAGTACAGTAAGCACTGCATCTTCAAATAACTCTTCAACTACTAAGACTTCGTCATCCGAAGCTTCCTCGGCTGTTGTTACAACATCCGAAAACTTCCCGACAACTTCTTCTCAGCAGCAGAACGCTGAAACTGTCGCTCAGAACACTGAGGTCGCTTCCGCAGCTTCAACAAATACTGCCACAGATAATAATAATAATATCCAAGAGACAGCTGCACCGTCTCAGGCTGTCGCAGTCGAAATGCTGAATGCAGTCAATTTTGTTGAAAGAATAGCCTCCTGCGGGCTTCAGTTCGATGAATCGCAGTCTTATACTGATCCTAACGGCAATGTTTATTGTAAGTGTACTGAAACTGAATTTGATTCAGTAAACAAGGTCAGCCAATTTATGCACAGATTCTTTACTCCCGATTTCATCAGCCGGGATTATTCATACATACTTGATTCGGATGAGCCATTATTAATTGACGTTGACGGCTCTCTCTATATCCGTTATCTGCCAAGAGGCAGTCGCTTCAATTACTCCGGCGGAAAAAATACGATAGAGAAATCCTTTGAAGGCGGGTATTCCGTTCTGGCTGAGTATGACAACTACGGAGGAAAGGAAACTGCCGATCTTCAGATAGTTTTCGTTGACGGACACTGGATGGTCAGCGGACTTACATTAGGAATATAATTTTTTAGGCTGCATGATTTGTTATCATGCAGCCTTTTTGCCTGCTCCTCATTTATATTACATCGAAACTATAATCACCATGTACAGGTATGCTGTCAGCTTCTATCCTTTCAACACTCCCCCATGAGTGATTTTCAAGCGCTTCAATAAGGTCATCAATGTCACACGAAGTTCCTTCCGCTTCCATTTCAACCGAGCCGTCCGGTAGATTTCTCACCCAACCGCTTATACCAAGTCTGCGCGCTGTATTGCTTGCTTTCCAGCGGAATCCTACTCCCTGAACGTAACCGTAGAATATGATATGTCTGCGTATCTTTTCCATTATGTAGCTCCTGTTTCATTTTTATATAGTGATTATATCATATTTTTCATCAGAATTCAATGCCTTCTTACAATCAGCTCATCAGCGCTTATAATTGACTTTTTATTCTCTATATGATATGATTTATTCTGAATCTGCAATTCCCCCTATTGTCATAATCAAACTTAATGATTTCTTAATAATTGATATGTTAGAATGGATACAGAAAGTGAGGGAGCGCTATGTATCTAAGAATTCTAAAAAAAGATCTGAAGCGGAAAAAGACACTTAACATTATTCTGTTGCTGTTTGTAATAATGTCATCAATGTTCGCTACAAGCAGTGTAAACAACATTTTAGCCATTACGGGCGGACTTGATAATTACTTCGATAAAGCCGGTATTGGTGATTACTGTATCATAAGCAAAGCAAATAATGACCTGCTTTCCGATATGCTCGATAATGAACCGGAAGTCACTTCATACCGCTGTGAGGAGCAGCTGATGTACACAACTGACAAAATACAAATCAACGGTAATAAAGACAGTACACTCAGCGAAAACAGATGGTGCTTTTTCATTTCAGTTGACAACTGCAAGATGAATTTCTTTGATTCAGATAATGACAAGATCGTCACTGTGCCAAAGGGTGAGGTGTATATCACAACTCCGATGATAAGAGACGGCAAGCTCTCTGTCGGTGACGAGCTCGAAATATCATTAGGCAGCGGTTATGTAAAACTGAAAGTTAAGGGAGTTGCCAAGGATGCTTTACTCGGCTCGGAAATAATAAGCAATTCACGATTCATTATGAATCCTGAGGATTACGCAGCCCTTACCTCAGACAAAGAGGCAGCTAACAAACATATAACCAAAATATTCTATATTGATACTGACGATGTAAGTACACTCAAGCAGTCGCTTGCCGGATCAAGTGCATATGAAATATCCTTTGACGGCGATCGTAATATGTTCAAGACTGCTAATATGGTAAAAATGTTAGTTGCAATACTTCTTCTCATCGTAAGTTCAAGCCTTATAATACTTTCATTCGTTGTTCTGAAATTCACTATCGGCTTCACTATTGCTGAGGAATTCCGCGAAATAGGCGTTATGAAAGCTATGGGATTAAAAAACAGTTCGATACGCGCACTGTATATCACAAAATACTCGGCTATTGCTGCTGTTGGTACAGTTATCGGGTATTTTGCAGGTCTTCCGCTTGGAAACATCCTGCTTGAAAAGGTCAGCAGCGATATTGTACTTGAATCAGAAAATTCTGTTCTTATAGGTGTCTTCGTCGCAGCAGCAGTGTTCCTCCTTATACTGTGGTTCAGCTGGATAGGCACTTCAAAGATAAAGAAGCTCTCCCCTATTGACGCTGTAAGATGCGGTCAGACTGGTGAACGCTTCAAACGAAAGAGTCTCATTCATCTTGGAAAGAGCCGTCTCGGTACTACCGGCTATCTCGCTGCAAATGATGTTCTGAGCAGTCCTAAGGAATTCAGCATAATCACTATCGTATTCACTCTCTGCGCTATAATGATAATGATGCTCTCGGCAGTTGCAAACACCATGAACAGCAGCAAGCTCGTTTATCTTTTCAGTGTAACCGACAGCGACGTCTATATTGATTACGGTTCGGATATGATGGATGTTATGAACGGCTCACAGCCACTCAGCAATGTTCTTGAAAAGGCTGAAAAAGAGCTTTCTGATAACAATATGCCGGCAGACGTTTTTATTGAGGTAACTTATAAACTTTCCGTAACCCACAATGATAAACAATTACTGATGCACTTCGCACAGTGTAAATCCAGAAATCCCGATACGATAGATACTTCAAAATACTCAATATATGAGGGAAAATTCCCTGAATACCCTAATGAGATAGCTCTTACTGAAGTATGTGCGGACGAATTGGGTGCTGAGATCGGTGATACTGTTTTGGTAGACATTGAAGGAAAGAACGAGGAATTCATTATATCAGGTTATTTCGATTCAATGAATCAGTTGGGAATCATCGGCAGACTGAATCAGCACATTCAGCTAAGTGATAGCAGTATAGCCACTAATTTCAGTTTGCAGGCAAATTTCAACGACTCTCCAAGTAATAAAGTGAAAAATGAACGCATAGACACACTTAAAGGTATTCATGGTGATGAAAATGTACTGAACACAGGTGAATTCGTTGCAAGCTGCTTCGGCGTTAAAGATACTATCATTGCATTGAAGAAGTTTGTGATAATACTTTCTGTTATCATTATTCTCCTGATAACTGTTCTGATGGAAAAGTCGTTCATTACCAAAGAAAAGAGCGAGATAGCCCTTATGAAAGCTATCGGTTTCAAAAACAGTTCTGTTATTGCTCAGCACGTTCTGAGATTCTTCATAGTAAGTATGATCGCTTCATTTGCAGGTGCTGCTATATCTCATCCTATGACAAGCCTTACTATGAAACCGGTATTTAAGGCGTTCGGTGTAAGAAGCGGTATGAACTACGACTTCTCAGCTGTTGAAACTCTGATCGTCTTCCCTGCAATTATAATTGCTGCTACGGTCACAGGCACTTTCCTTACTGCACTCTACACAAGAAGGATCAAATCTTCCGACACTGCCGACATTGAGTAAAGGAGTTTTATTATGGAAAATATTCTTGAAGTTAAAGACCTCTGCAAAACATATATCATAAACAAAAAACAGAATAACGTTCTGCGAAATGTGAACTTCACAGTAAAAAAAGGCGAAATGCTCGCTGTAATGGGACCTTCCGGCTCGGGTAAGTCCACTCTGCTCTATACCGTTTCCGGCATGGACAAAATGACAGCAGGAAGCGTTAAATTCTGCGGAAAAGACCTTGATTCACTCTCAGACAACGAGCTCTCAAAGGTAAGGCTTGAAGATATGGGCTTCATTTTTCAGCAGATGTATATGCTAAGAAACCTTTCAGTTATGGACAATATCATCCTCCCTGCTGTTAAGTCCGAGAAGATAAAGGAAAGCCGACGGGAGACTGTCGAGCGCAGCAAGGAGATCATGCGTAAACTCGGCATAATAGATGTTGCCGAAAATGATATTAATGAGGTATCTGGCGGTCAGCTGCAAAGAGCCTGTATTTGCAGAAGCATTATCAACCGACCGTCAATGATATTCGCAGATGAGCCTACCGGCGCACTCAACCGCAGTTCTTCGGACGAGGTAATGGAAGAGATCAGCCGGATCAATAATGAAGGCACTACCGTTATGCTTGTAACTCATGATTCTAAGGTAGCTGCCAAATGCTCACGTGTGCTCTTTATAGTTGACGGAAATATAAAAGGAGAGTATAATGTTAATAAAGAGATCTCTCTGCGCGACAGAGAAAGAGGTCTCAATAACTGGCTGATGGAAATGGGTTGGTAATATGGTCGACATACTCCTCGTTGAAGATAACAACGAACTCAGCGGACTGCTGTGCGAGTTTCTGAGAGCAGAAAACTATACGGTAAGCATTGCTGATAACGGTGAAAAAGCCTTGTCTCTGTACGAAAAGTACGGGGCAAGGCTTGTCCTGCTTGATATTAATCTCCCCGGGATTGATGGATTTACAGTCTGCGAAATGATAAGAGCAAAGGACAACGTTCCGATAATCATTCTCACTGCACGTTCCGACAAAGACGATAAACTCAACGGTATCATACTCGGTGCTGATGACTACATCGAAAAGCCATACGATATTGATATTCTCCTTGCTAAGATAAAGGGTATATTCTGCCGAAGACTCGCTCTTGATGTCATAACTGACAGTGATATTACGATAAATACCTCTAATCAGTCCGTGAAGGTCGGGGAAAGCTCCGTGCAGGTAACATCAAAGGAATTTGAACTGCTGAAACTCCTTATGACAAGCAAGGGGCAAACTCTTACTAAGGAGTTTATATTCAACCGCATATGGGGCAGCGACAGTGAGTCCGAACCACAAACTCTTACTGTACATATCAAGTGGCTGCGCGAAAAGATCGAAAAAGATCCCAAAAATCCCCGAAAAATACTAACTGTATGGGGCAAGGGCTACCGCTGGGGAGAATGATATGCTGAAGTTCGACAAACTTTTCGCCTTGCTTGCAGCATTAGCTGTTATCTCAGGTATCGCTGCCGCGTATATTATCGGCAATGACAAACAACGCTCTTCAAGGAAGTATAAGCTCGAGATCAGCCGAGTTGAACAGGAAATACGCGCTGGTAATGAAGTATCTGCTGAAGATCACGATCACATCACTGATATAACAGTTTATTCAGGTCAAAAGGACTTTTTCACCTCTGACTCCCACTATGTTATACGTGATATAAACGGGCAGCTTTACCGCATAGACTACTCCGATGATGCAACTTCTGATCACTCCCGGATCCTTATATGTACCGAACTGATAATAGCCGTATCATTTGCTGTTGTCATGCTTATTCTTCTGTATATCCGCAAAAATATCATCAAGCCTTTCAACCATATAAGCGAGCTGCCATATGAACTCTCAAAGGGCAATATCACTGCTCCCCTTACAGAAAACAAAAGCCGGTATTTCGGCAAATTCATCTGGGGACTCGATATGCTCCGCGAACAGATCGAGAATTCAAAAGTTCGTGAAATCGAACACATCAGGAATGAAAAAACACTGCTCCTTTCTCTTTCACATGATATTAAAACTCCCCTTTCAGCGGTCAAGCTTTACTCTGAGGCGATAGAAAAAGGTCTCTATTCCGATATTGAACGATGCAGAAGCGCCGCAAAAAATATCAGCGAAAAAGTCGATGTCATAGAAAGCTATGTCAAAGACATTATTTCAAATACAAGCAACAGCGTAATAGATTACGAGATCAAGGTTTATGATGTTTACCAGTCTGAGGTAATGAAAAAGGTACTGAAAAGCTACAAAGACAGATTCGAGGCTAATGGTACCCAACTGAAAGACGAAGTTTCGGGTGATTGCCTGCTCCATGTCGATCCCGACAGGCTCGCTGAGGTGCTTCAGAATATCCTTGATAACGCTATAAAATACGGCAACGGCAAGCTTATAACTATTTCTTACAGCGATGAAGAAAGCTACCGTCTGATAACTGTTTCAAACAGCGGCTGTACTCTCCCCGAAAATGAACTTTCCCATATCTTCAACAGCTTCTGGAGAGGCTCAAATACCGGCAACAAACCCGGCAGCGGTCTTGGACTTTATATCTGCCGCAAACTCATGAATGATATGCTCGGAGAAGTATTCGCTGAGATCAAAGACAACACTATGTGCATAACAGTTGTCTGTCCTAAGTCATAATAAAAAGCCTCACAATAAGGGGAGCCCCCTCTGGCGGATTCGCAGGTTACTAAATATGAGCCGTAAGTTTACGGCTCGGTAGCCCACTTTTTCCGTTAAGGGGAGCAGCCTAATGTGAAGCTTTTCCTTTATAATTCTTTGTTTAGAGTGAAGTATTTATCTTGAGGATAAACTGCTGAAGCACAAGTGCGTCTGCGAGATCAACACCTGCCTTGCCGTCAACATCACTGTTAAGGTATCCCTGATAAGTGATACGTTCAGAGCTTGTACCGTTATAGCCGTACTTTACAGGATTGAGACTTGCCTGCATTACTATTACTACATCAGACATATTTATCTCGGAATCACCGTTTGAATCGCCTTGCTTTTCAGGAACAGTTCTGTCGATCGAAACCATTCCTATCTTATCATCTATCTTTACGATGACATTGTATCCGCCCTTGCTGTTTCTCTTCAGGATATTATAGTATCCATTATCAGCAAAAACGCTCCTGTTTCGAGGTGATACGAACCGCTCATATTTGCTGCCAAGCTTATTTACATTAAGGCAACAGAGTTCGCGGTAATTAGGAGTCAGCAATTCATTTCCTTCAATATCGCAGATACCATATCCCTCAGGACCTGTAACAATGTAAAGCTCTTCCTGCTTCACAACTGTATCATACTTGTTCACAAGCTTAGTGACCTTAGGTATATCTGAGAATGCTTCTTTAGCGAAGAACATATTAAATACAGTTATACCGTTCTGATCAACATCAACATACTGTACTTTTCCGCCTGCCGGAACAAATTCATTTCCTTTGATGTCTATAATACCTGGTACGTATTGATAATAACTGCCTGAGTCAGTCTCAACAGGGTTCGCTTTTTTATACGATGCGTAACCGTTGAAGAAGCTTCCTATCCAATAATACTCTCCTACCTGCTCATATACCACTTTATTATCTTTATAGTTATATACAACAGATCTGCAAAGTTCAGGCGACTGCGGGAATACCCAGTTGAAAGTAAGACAGGAATCTATATAAGCGCCACTGGTCACAGCTTCAAATACGTAATCGTCATCAAGAACATAAAGGTCCTCAAGCTTGTCATTTATTACCTTGACATTGTCCGGTGTTTTGACTACAAAGAGATCGTCTGTAATGTAATTAACATTAATATAGGAAGGCTCAGCAATAACGCCCTTCTCTACTGTGAATATGCCGCAACGCATATTGCTGTCGAACATATTTACTTCACAATATGAAAGATTATTGAAGTAGTCACTCATGACTCTGCCTTCGACACTATCCCATAATACGTTAAGTTCTTCATCGAGAACTGTTGTAGTCTGGCTTGTCGTATCATAGAACAGACCGTAAGTTTTGCCGTTTTTAGTATAGTAGTTTTGGAAATCGTTTGTTGCAGATTTAAGCTTCTTGACAACGTTACCGCTCTTATTGTAGAAATAGCAGCAGACTTCATCAACATCGTATGTGACAACATTATCGCCGAGTTTTCCGATAGAGTACACATCGTCACAGTGTGCCGAAATGTCAACGAGCCTGTCATCAGTGGTAAGCGCATATCTTACCAGATCATACCCGCCGAGGATGATATATCTAACACCATTTTGGTTTCTGTCGAATCTGAATGTAGTGCACTCTTCGGATGTTACTCCGGGAACAATTACAGAAATGATATTCTTTCCGTTTTCATTATAAATATCAAGCTGATCTCCGTTAAATGAGACGAATCTCATAGGAGAACTCTGTTCGCCGCGGTAGTAGTAATCGCCGCCGAGATAATTGACCTTATCGGAATAATCAACTATTTTATTGCCTTCAAGGTCAATAACAGCAGTCTTGCCGTTCTTTACGAGAAGATTGTAGCCGCTTGATTTAAGGTGTCCGTCGCGGTCATAATATCCATCTATCTTGCTCATAGAATCAATTGATTCTTTATCAAGTACCTTTGCCTCAGATGTTACGTAGTATATCGAGCCATTATTCTTGATTGTTGCGCCGTGAGCATTATCAAAATAATAATCACGCGCAAACTTTGAAAGTGCCTTGTAATCGGCTTCGGCAGTATTCCAATTGCCGGATGGATAATACTCATCAACACCGCAGATATGACTGTATATCGCTGATGTCATACGTCCCTTTGAATCAATGAAATAATCGCCCTTCTCAGTATCAACTGCAAAATGCTCGCCGTCTGAGCAGATATAGAAACCGATTATTCCATTTGTCGGCTCAACGATAACATTTCCCTTAGCGTCCATGAGTCCGGAATAGTTATCAGTAAAACCAGTAGGATCATTCGGTGAATAGGTGTTGTCATCGGATTCGTCGATCATGTAATAACCGCCGCCTATCCAATAGATATTCTTATATGTATCGGAGACGATCTTTCCATCGTTATCCATCAGCGCATATTCATCGCCAACTGATACAATGGTAGCTTCCTCCTCGGTACTGAATCGCAGCTGACGATCCATAAACGGATTTGAATAGCCCTCAGGTGAAGGACAGATGTAATTATAATTTCCCATAGTTGTGGAAATATAGCTGTATATCCCCCCCGCTGCACTGCTTGCATCAATGTTTTTTACCTGACCTTCACGGTCTACGACTATGAGTTCAGTGTTCGAATCAAGGAATTCAATATTCCCTGTCGTGAAATAAGTTTTGTCGAGCATCTGGATCGATTCATCATATTTAGGCTCTACGATCTCATTGACCTTGTACTCGACTGCATTTGCCGACATAGAACAACTCATCATGAGTGCTGCTGCCGATGTGAAAGCCGTAAGCTTTCGCACAGATTTTTTCATGTGACATCTCCATTCCCCGCAATGCGGATTATTTATTTTAACGGTTCAGCCGTTAAAAACTTATTTATGAATATCGCATTTTTCCGGAATATTATCCGGTGTGTACCAGCCTATCTCCTTAACGGCACATTTTTCTCCGGCAATTCCGCCGCTCGTTTTACAGTATTCGTATTCTACAACATCCTCTGCCGGATGAAAGCTCTTCTCAGAGCCGTTTATACTGCTCATTATCCTGTTCCAGATAGCGGCTGGCGATACATAATCATATACTGATATATCTGATGTCTTATCATCCATTCCCACCCAGACAGCTGCTGTATACTGCGGCGTTGATCCGACAAACAGCTTCTCGGTATCTTGTCCGGCTGAGTTATTGACAGTCCCCGTCTTTCCTGCTGCTTCACATCCGTTTGAAAGCTTAGCTGCACCTGCGATCCCGTCCTCTTTCTCAACATTGTAATACAAAAGACGATTCATTATCCACGCCTGAGCCTCTGTGAGTATCTTCTCCCGTGCAGGAGTGCTCTCAACGATAACGTTTCCGCTGCCATCAGTAACTCTGGTATACAGTACAGGCTCGCAGTAGCTGCCTCCATTAGCGAATATACAGTAAGCAGCTGCAAGTCTTGTAAGCGGAACGCCCTGATCGAAGCATCCCATAACAGTGGTCTGCAACGTGTTATCCTTATCGGTGAGCGTATCAAAATGAAACTCCTTTTTTAGTACATCAGCACACGCGGATGTTTTCATTTCCTCAGAAAGACGCACAGGAACAGTATTCTTAGACTGCCTGAGCGCATATGTGACAGTAACATCGCCCTCAAAGATACCGTTGTAATTATTAGGGTATGGTTCACCGTCACTGCCGATCATGACAGGCTGATCTGAAACTATCGAAGAAAAATTGATAATACCTTTCCTCAGTGCCGGAGCGTACACCGCCAATGGCTTGACAGTAGAACCGATATTGTGAAGACTCCTGTAAGCCCGGTTATAGACATTATTACCGTTATTTCCGCCTGCAAGTGCCACTGCGCTGCCGCTGTTATCCAGAACAGCACAGGCTGACTGCGAAAATCCTCCGCCGCTCTTTGAAAACGCTGATGCATCAGAATACACATCATCAACTATCTTCTGTATCTCAGGCAAGTAAGGTGATTCTATCTTAACGCCCTCAGAGTATAGCATACGAAATGCTTCGTCACGATCCACGCCTTTTTGCTTGACCATATCACGCACTATCTCTTCTGTCATCGCGTCAAAATACGCGGAATCGGGGATCCTTGAACAGTATGCTGCTTCGGAAGGAAGCTCCTTCTCATCTGAAGCTGCAATATCAGCAAGCTTTTTCCATTCATCATCTGTAAGTTTTTCGGCTTTCTTGCTGAAATAGAAGACCGCCGCCTCCCCTGCACCGATAATGTTCTCGCTGAAACGGTATCCATTCAGAGCTTCAAGTGTACTCTCAATACCGGCTTCCTCAAAGAACGCCTCAGCAGCATCAGGTATGCTTTTTAGCACATAGCCGCCTGCCGGAAGCGTTATTTCACTGCCATCGCCGCATACCACTTTCGGCATATGATAATCAGGAACGTAAGCTTCCGGACTTTCTGTACCCTTACCGCATGAAACCATGAACACGGCAGCTGACAGCAACATTGCTGCTATTCTCAGCTTCACTCCGAATCCCCCTTTTTCAGTACAAGACGGTAATACGCCGCGCCGAAATTGAACCAGAAGAACGGATTCACAGTAATGATACTGTCATTCACCATGCCCATGAGCATGAAGCCGCAGAGACCGGTATAAAGGCATAATCCGAACATATCAGTATCTTTTGCAGCGAAAAGAGTCTTTCCACCTTTGAATATAAATGTTACAAACAGTGCCAGCACTGCTATCAATGCCGGTATTCCGCAGGTAATGGCTATCTGCAAATACCAGTTATGCGGTTTGTCAGTGATTATCTTTGCTGTACCATGAGTTCTGTAAAGTCCGCAGACATCGTTCTGTACAAACTCGAACGGGAAATTTCCTGCTCCCCTGCCAATGATTATAGTCTTTTTGAGTATCGGCAGCGAATTCAGCCATATATAGCCGCGTCCGGTGAATGCATTGTAGTATTTCTCATAGGATGTGCCGTTAAAATGAGCGCTCGGCACTTCCGGAAGCAGTGCTGCGTTCTGAACGACCATTCTCATTCCCTTGGTAGTAACAGCAAAATCAATACTCTCCTTGTAGCCGAGATTCATGTGAAGAATACCTTCAAGGAGATACAGGTCTATCTTCTTTCCGTTTGTATTATCCCTAACTGAAACGCTGTTGTAATCATTCGTAACAATGTCAACATCAGTAGGACCTTCATTGGTGACATTCAGCTTTTCACCTGAGGCAACGGGAAGATGAATAAGATACTCTGCACCCTCTCCCCTGATCCTTATACTGTAATCCTCAAAGCTTATACTGTCCGGCACAAAAGCAGTTTCCTTGCCGGAAAAAGCTCCTGAGTTGCTTGCTTTATCGCGTATTGTGCTGATGATATTAACGTCGGAAGCTGCTCCCGCAATAATTATTCCTGCTAAAATGATACATACATATGAAGCCGCTTTCCTAACCTCAAATTTCTTCTTTATTGCCAGAAATACTATCACAAATGCCGCTTCGATCACTGCTGTGTAGAACGCCGCAGTGGAGTTTGACGATAGCACAGCAAACAAACACAACACCGATACTAACGATGCGCCAAGCATTTTTAAGCCCTTCGAGGCTGAAACATAGTAAAGCGAAACCGGAAAGATGATAGTACAGAATCCGCCAAGATAATTGGAATTGTAAAACATAAGCACCGATTCGCGGAAGGTGTTTCTTATTTTCAGGCTCTCGGCAGCTTCCCTGTATTCTGAAGGCGCTATAATGTATTTCATGAACGGAAGTTCAAGCAGCGGCTTATAAAAATACTCAAATGCTGCCAGCACCGAGATCACGCTTATTAGTACGAAAAATGCCTGTCTGTAAAAGCGCTCCTGTTTATCCTCATTTATGTAATTATAACCTGCCAAAAAAAGTATAGCATACGCACCGAGCGCTATTATTCCCTCATATTCTGTAACACTTCCCCAGAGCGTCACCTCACGTTCATGAGAAAATATTGCTGAGACAACAGCGAACAGCAGATACACTCCCATACATCCTGCCGGAAACAGCACTTTACTGCTCAGGATCGGACTTTTCCTGTACGGCGCATCCGGAAAAATTCGTCCGCCTATGAAAGCAGATATACATCCGACAGCGATGAACATTACAGCTAATTCCTTGCAGTATAGAAACCAATCCTGAGTTTTGCCTCCGTTACTGCTGAATATTTCAGCAGACCTGCCGCTGATATTCATAATATGCAGCCTAACTATAAAAGGAACTATAAACACCGCACAAATCAGCACTTTGGTAAATAATGCACGGTATTCAGGCTGCGCCATATTCTTTTTCATATTAACTCCAACCTATACATATTATATATATAATTATTATATCACTATATACATTCCAAATAAAGGGAATTTCAATATTTCTGTGACATTTTTTACTTTTTTGTAGCATTGCACAACGATCAATTATCTGTTTGTGCAATTCGACATATTCACTCCAAAATAAAAATACCGAGCCCAGTATCTCAGGCTCGGTAACTCACTTATTAAGATATGCGATCTTATGTCCGGTTTCTTAAAGTTCAACACCATTCAAACGAAGCAGCTCACGCGCTGTATCAACTGAATCCACACCGCTTTTGTTCTTTACCGGTGCAAATTCCCTGCTTCTGTCTACCTCATACGCAAGGCAGTCGTCCTGAAGCTTTACCATATCCAACACAAGTGTTTCAAATTTATAGGCATTCGGCTCTTCCGGCACTACGATCCTGCCGGATTCGTCCATATATTTAATCTTCTTGAAAGCACGATGAAGCGGAAGCTTGACTGAAAGAGTCTTATTAAGCTTGTCCACACGGAACAGATAATTCAGTATCACTCCGTAATTGTATGAAAGTGTGCCATCAGCTTCGCGACTGTTGAGCATCTCATCAGTCATCTCATAGTACTCAACGATCGATGGCTTACCGTCTTCAAGGCACAATACGCCGACCTTCTCTTCCGGAGCTGCTTTCGCTACGACCTTTGCTCCCGACACCTTGCCGGAATCTATCACCGCACCGATAAAACAAGGATCTGCTATACGCTGCAAAACATTATCAACTGCAAATACGTTCAGCCATTCTATCTTGGCATCCTGAACAGCTTTGAGCATACCGGTCTTTGCCATTGAAGCGTACCAGCCGCCGTTTCCGTTCGGAGCGGTCAGTATTTTTCCATTATCAGCAAGCATAAGCTTACCGTTGGTATCTACTGTCGGAAGCTGTTCCTGTATAAAAAACCACACATTCTCGCTGCTGTAACCAAAATAATTATGCTTCTCGAAGAATTCCCTTGTTTCCTTGTTATTCTCAGCACTTGTCATAATAAAAAGAGGTATATATGCCCCTGACATTCTTGTGACATCAAGAAGATTATTTATAAGGCACTCAAAAATATAGAGTTCACGTTCAACACCGATATTGAACATTCCCTTTGGATGATCAAATCCAAGTCTGCTTCCCTGTCCTCCGGCAAGCAATACAGCTCCGACTTTTCCATCTTTGATCGCTTTGATACCTATTTCAGTGTAACGGTCACTGTTATTTTGGATTTCACTGAGAGTTTTAGCAAACAACGGCTCAAACCTACCGCGTTCCTCATTTGTTTCATCAGCACTTAACACTGAAAAATCAAGATCCTCGATCTGCTTCACCATTGAAAGCTGCTGCGCTTCCGGAAGCTTTTTCATATGTGCTGCTATATGCTCCTGATGAAGCATCGTAAGTATCTCTGATGTTTTGTGTTTCATTTTTCCCCTCTTATATACAGCTGCCCAGAAGAACTGCATATTTTCAGTGATCATTAAATATTAAATCTTCGTCAATATCCATTTTCTGTATCAGTAATAATCAATTACTATAATACACAGCAATAGTGTTATACAAATTTATTATATCCTTTTTCACCCGAAAAGTCAAGCAATAAATAAATTCATACAGACTTTTCCTTTTAAAATAATAAATGGCAGACAGTTCAACACTGCCTGCCGCTTACATTAACGCAATTTTACTTTATTTCCTGCATATCATACGCCATATCATACATATTGTAGCAGCCAAAGCCCTGATATGTATCAACAATACGCTGTGATGCTGTCTTAGCACCTTCAGCATCAGCACCTATAAGTATAGCAAGAAGACTGTTTCCATATATGGAAACAATATCTCCGCGGCGCAGACACATCTTTATTATCAGGAAAGCTTCCTCAAGAGCTCCCGGCTCTATCTCTCCCTTATCAGGACTGCTGAAAGTAAACTTAACAAGATACGCTGGCTTTTCCATACGATTTGTCAGACGCTTCACGAACCTGTAAAGATTAGTAAAGTTTGACTCATGCACGACAAATGCGCCCTTCTGATCATCAAGAGCAGCAACCTTCGCAAACATCTCGAATCCATCGTCCGAGCCTATTCTCTGAGAGGAAATTATGGCTGTAAGCTCCTTGACAAGAAGTTCATCAGACATAGGCAATACAATAATATCCGTTATTCCCTTGCTGAGAAGCTCTGACTTATTCTTTTCAGAGCCGTCAAATGTTGCAACAGCACACGGTATACCTCGTTTCTTGAACGTTTTCACAATATTATCTATCTCAGCCCCGGAATAATCCTGCGATACCAAAACACATTCAGTATCAGGCTTAACATCAGGTGACATAGTAAAGCTGTAAGAAAGATTTTCCGTTTCCGGAAGTGCTGCTTTAAGGCGATCACCATTATCGCTGAGGACTACTATATTATACATAAATTCACAACCTTTCTGAACTTGCTGCAATTGCAACGTTATATTAAGCTCCGAATACATCCAAACTTTATTTTTCTTATTATATAACATATTAAGAAAAAAATCAATGAATAAATGATGAATTTTTCATTTTTTGCCGGATTTTTAATAAAAATGTTATTCCTGAGCGAAAATCTCTTGACTTTTTGACGTATTATATAGGAAATTTCAGAATGTTAACCTTCTGCTCCCACGCCGTTATAGTTAAATGATATTCTGAATTGTTTTGACCAATAATAAAATTCTTAATTCACAATCACTTAAATTTGTCATTATAACGTTCAATGAGATCATATACTCCGTCCTCTGAAAGCACACCTCGTTTAAGATCCTGCGGTAGGAGTTCTGCCTCATCAGCAGCAAAATCACGTTTCCATGCGGCACTCCCATAGTATTCCGAAAGACTTCTGAGAGCATTATATCAGATACAACCATAATTGTCAATAATCAGTTACAGTCTTCTTAGCAATGAGGGGCTTCATTTCAAAGTCGGTGACAGATTTAAGGTTCTGGATAACGACGGGGATGCTGGTCTTGTTGAAGTCATTGGAGATATCAATAGTCCCTACTTTGTATCTTTAAAATTCTTAAGTTCAATACGAAAACTACTCCGGCGGCAAGCCGGAGGAAGATATATTACTTGCTGAGCAGATGATACTTGCACAGGTCAGGCAGGAATACGAACAGCCTGAAGGAATAATGATACGTCCGAAAGCAAAACCGCTATATCCAGCCTTACATTCAATATCAATGGTATTATGAAAACGCTGCAAGATGCAGATGTATAAAGAAAAGCGTTGACACTCTTGCGTACAACTCATGCGGTAATTATAAGTGTAAAATCGAAATATAATAGAACGGCTTTCCGTAATTGGAAAGTCGTTTATTATTTGATGTTACCACAGGTCACCTTATGCGTCCGAACTTCATATCAGTGCAGTTCGGAAAGCTGCTCAAGGACAACGGATTCCGACACATACGTTACCACGAGCTGCGTCACACCTGTGCAAGCCTGCTCTTGAAGAACGGTATACCCATGAAGGCGATACAGGATTGGCTGGGACACTCAACATTCGAGGTAACAGCCAACATTTATGCTCATCTGGACTACTCCAGCAAGGAGAGCTCGGCGGCAAAAATGGCACAGCTGCTTGCAATTAACGAATAAAATAAGTCCTGCACAGAACTTTTGACAGTTCCGCACAGGACGCACAAAATATCCAAGTGTTAGAAAAGTGTTAGAAATAAACAGCCGTTCATAAATGACAAATGCCGTAAACGGCGAGTTTACGGCATTTTTTGGCAGGGGCAGAAGGACTTGAACCAAATAGCTCAATGCTTTGATTTTGCCTATATTTCGGTAAAAAGCAATCGTCGAATCATACTCGTGTGACTTTTGTGTGACAGCAATAATTATGCTACATCGCCCGTTTTCTTAGTGCGTGTATCTCTGATTACTCCGTACATATAATCATCGAACACCTTAAGACTATCTCGGATCCGCTGCTTAGGAGTCCTTATGTATACACTGTCGAGGACTTTTGAGTTAGCCCATCCTCCGAGCTTTTCAAGGACCTCCTTCTCAACTCCAAGCCCGTTCATAGTAGTTGCAAACTGGGCACGAAGGTCGTGGAAAGTCATTTTGAGGTCATGTTTCTTGAGTAGCCTGTCATATCGGCGTTTTAATGCCCCATAATTTTCGTTAATGATAAAATCATCATCACTATTATGTGGTACCTGCTGGATTAGGTTGTAGATGTAATCAGGTATAGGAACATCGCGTGTTGACTGTTCTGTCTTAGTCCGATTTTCAATAACATCGTGACCGTTGATACATACTCTTGCTCTTTTGACTCTTATGTACCTACTATTGTCTTCTTCATATATGTCGCTATATTTGAGCCCTCGAACTTCAGATATACGCATACCACCGCACCAAACAGAAAGAAGGCACGGGAGCTCTACGCTTGAACCTATAATCACTTTTAGTACCTCAACAAGAGGCGGAAGTTCATCCTTAACCGTTTTAGGAGGTAATCTGAGTTTACGGATTGAAGGAAGTTCCACATCGAAGATCAATGCAGCACTTCTGAGAAGAGTATAGGCGGATTTTATTGTTTTATAGCTCAAACCTTGTTCAGCATCTATGTTGATTGCTCTTTGTATATCAATAGTCTTGAGGTCTGTGAGCATGTATCCCTGTATAGCAAGTAATCTGTTCTTTGCAAGGGATTCATAACCGTAAAGTGTGGTAGGAGCAATAACATATCGCTTTGAGTCAATGTAGGCTTCAATTGCTTCTTTGACTGAGATTTTTTCTGGTCTGATATCGACATTTAATCGCTTAAATTCTTCAGCCAGTTTCATTACCTCCCATTCAGTCTTAGCAGTAATTGACTTGACGTTACGTGTGCCATCCGCTTTTTTGCCTGCTACAACCTGCGTGTGAAAACTTCCTGATGGAAGCTGTGTAATTTTCATGTTTGACCACCTTTCTAAAATGAAGGCGGTACAATGCTTTTTGTCATTATACCACCTTTCAGTGCAAATGTAAAGAGGGGTACTTACAATGCCATCAGGTCGTTGAAGTCCATACCTGTGACATAGAGTAGGTTGTCCACTCTTCCAAGCGTTATGTTTTCTGCCGACTTATCGTACTCATGCAGCGTTCTCTCTCCGACTTGCAAATAAGATGCAAGCTCTGCATCACTGACATCTTTCAGTGCCTGCCAATAGCGAACCTTACACCAGATACGCTTGTATAGTGTAATTCTTTGAGTTTTCTTTGACATTTAATTACCTCCCTGTGAGCAGCCGCAAGGCTGCTCTTCATCATTCTTATCATTATCAAGTGCAAATTCAACAGTCTTGCCCTTGAGCGTTTTTATCACGTTCTCACCACGATAACGACTGTAAAATGGACCATTGTCGTAACAGTTACCTTGCTGAAGCGTATCTGCTTCATGCTTGTCGCAGATGAAGCGATCAGCATAACGGGCAAGATCATCACCCTTTGAACGATATCCACGGACTCTGCCACAGTTGCCGACTACCTTACCGAACGGAGTAGTCGGGTCAGGATAGGACTGAGAAGCGAGGAGCATTGTTACACCGTGTTTGCCACCCTTGCGGAGCAGAGTATTGACAGCACCTTTTTCGTGCAAGTATAGATCCTGAGCCTCATCAATTATGACTGTATATTTATCGTAAGGATGACACTGCTTAAAGCTGTAGAGACTTTCAAGCAGAATATCGATTATCTCTGAACCCTTACCAACACCATCAGCACCGGTGGAGATCACTATGATATGTTTTCCCTGAGATCTGACAAATTTTTCCCAGTTGTTCTTAGTCTGAGGCATATCATTAAGATCATCGAGCACAGCGTCAATTTTGTAACGAAGCTTGCGATGCGTCTTGTCGCTTGATAGATCCTCTTCATCATGAGTAGCATCCTCATCATAGATGTATTTCTCAACATCACTTGGAATAACATCAGAATTGGATTTCATTTCGTTAAGAAGTGCTTTTACAGCGGTTTTAATGATTTGCTCCTCATAACTGCCGAGTGTTCTTGACACCATCGCAAATATTCTCGTCAGTCTATCTTTCTTTTCTTTATATGTCAGGCAGCCACGCAGATCAAGCAAATCTACCGGTAGACCATCTTTATAAACATCCCAGAAGGAAAAGTAACGTTTCATCAAATCCTTGCCTATGTGTTTTTCTATTTCTTTCGGCGTAAAACCTTCGGTCAGATCAAAAATAATTACTGCATCTGCTCCTTCAAACTTTATCTTTTGAAGTGCTCTATTTACAAGGGCAAAACTTTTGCCGGAGCGAGTAGCGCCGAAGTAAACCTCATGGAAGTTATCATCTATATCCGGATCGAATACGTAGCCTGCGGCTCTTGTGCCATCTTCGTTGTAAAGTATTGAGCTATATTTCATATTATTTGATTTTTCATATATATATTATTAATCTGAATACATATCAAAAGTATTCGAGAATAATATAAAGGAGGCTCAAAAAAATGCCAGACCACAACCGTTATCTGACCTGTGGAGTCGATGCATCTATCCCACGGGAAATACAGCTTTTTCTATGGGAATGCGTAGATCATATGCCTGCTCCGAAGGACTATTTGCAGGTATTCGACTTGGAGCAGGTCGGCTGTATGCAGTCTATAACTCACAAGTCAGAAGAACCGGAATACCGCAGAGTATACCTGCTCTCGTCTGATAGTCCT
>Ga0256404_1003886_pt1 | contig 29362 bp, 22 predicted proteins | sample RumenRJG_01DNA_FD_185990 | JGI IMG/M metagenome (GOLD analysis project Ga0256404, IMG submission 185990) | Bovine rumen microbial communities from Lethbridge, Alberta, Canada - RJG_01 | ecosystem: Host-associated > Mammals > Digestive system > Stomach > Rumen | place: Canada: Alberta | collected...
TAAAGCACGAGACTCTCCGCGAGGTACCGTTTGTTGTCCTTCATGAAAAACCAGCTTTCTCTTCCATTCTTACGAGCTTTACACACACCGCTTTCCCGAAGAACGCGATGCCGTACTTCTTCACGACCCCCACGCTCCGCGCACGGAACTCGGCGTCGTATCCCCGCGCCTCGATCTGCGCAAGCGCTTCCTGCGCTTTCTTCTCGAGCGCGTCCTCCGTCTCCGCTGTCTTGAATTCGAGCACCATGCCCGCTTTTTCCGTATCTTTTGGAAACACGGCGACGTCATACCGCCCGCGTCCCGACTCGCGGTTCGAGCGGACTTCGTAATCCGGCACCAAGAGCGCCGTCATGCCGAGGACGAAGCCGTGGTAGAACGACTCTTTTTCTTTGCCTGTGTCGAATGTGCTCGCGAGGTATTCGAGATAGCGTGAAAGCCCTTCCTGTACGTGTTCAACATCACCATCCAGAAACGCCTCCATGAGCCGCACGAGGGAAGATCGGTTGAATTTCTTTGGGAAACGTTTCAAGATTTCCGTGCCGAAGAGTGCCTGCATTTCGCGATTTGGGAGGCGCAACGTGTAGATGTCCGCATTGCCCATGCGGCGCTTGCTCTCCACCGTGAGATACCCTGTCAGGCAGAGTATCGTGAAAAGCGCATCTTCGCTTTGATACATATCATTGTAGACGGTGCCCTCTTGCAAATACCCCTGCACCGTGCCGCCTTGGAGAAGCCCCTCGAGCGCCTCCACGTGATCGCGATCCGTGTGCCGCAAGAGTTCGCTGAGGATCGCATTTCCCGATGTATTCACCCAATAAGTCGCTGGTTCGCAATCGTTATCGAAGTAATTCAGCACGGACCACGGATTATAGATTTCCGATGTACCAAAGCGATACCCATCATACCAATTGCGCAGTTCCTGGAGCTTGTCCGCATGGCTGATGTCTTCCGCGAGCTTCCGGACTTCCTGCGGAGTGAAGCCGAAGGCTTCCGAAAATTGCGTCCGGAAGACGCTGTCCACTTTCAAGTTGTTGAGATCGGAGAAGATGCTTTCCTTCGAAATGCGCAGCACGCCCGTGAGGATGGCAAAGTCGAGCGAGGAATTCGATTTCAGTGCACTCGACAGGAACTCTCGGAAGAAGTCGATGGCATCCTTGTAATAGCCATTTTCCCATGCGTTCTGCACGGGCACGTCATACTCGTCCAAGAGCAGGACGGGCTTCTTTCCGTAGTGTTCTTCCATCAGACGCAGGAGGAACGCGAGTGCGTTCTGGCAAAGATCGATATCTGCCCTCCCTCGCACAAAGCTCAGGAAATCCTCTCGATCCCACGACTCCATATTCCCTTCCAAAAGGTTTTTATGCTTCCGGAAGATTTCGCTGAGCTGGCTTCTCATCCCGCTCTGCATACGTTCCCAGGACGGGTATTTCCACCCCTTGAGCGACAAGAACAATACAGGCCGCGAACCTTGCTGTGCCATTGTCTCCGCGTCACGCGGGACGGCCAGTCCGTCAAAGAGCTTCCGGTGCTCTTCCGCGCCCTCGATGTCGAGGAAATACCGCAGCATGGATAAGAGCATCGTCTTGCCGAAGCGGCGCGGACGCGTGAAGAGCGTCACTTCCGCCGGCTTCGTAATGAGTTTCCGAATGACCTCCGTCTTGTCCACGAAATAATATCCGCCGCGCCGAAGCTCGGCAAAATCATCTTTCCCGATCGGCATCGCCGTGTCCATTCCGTCCACCTCCGAAACGGTTGCTTCTCCAATTTCATGCATCTGCGTGTCCAGCATTTTCGAGCTTCACGCACACCGTCTTCCCGCAGAACGCGATGCCGTACTTCTTCACATCTCCCACGCCCCGCGCACGAAACTCGGCATCGTAGCCGCGCGTCTCGATTTGCGCAAGCGCTTCGTCCGCTTTCTTTTCGAGCGCGTCCTCCGTCTCCGCTGTCTTGAATTCGAGCACCATGCCCGCTTTTTCCGTATCTTTCGGAAACACGGCGACGTCATACCGCCCGCGCCCCGACTCGCGGTCCGAGCGGACTTCATAGTCCGGCACGAGGAGCGCCGTCATGCCGAGGACGAAGCCGTGGTAGAAGGATTCCTTCTCTTTTCCCGTGTCGAACGTACTCGCAAGGACTTCGAGATAGCGGGAAAGGCCTTCTTGTACCTGCGGGAGGTCGCCATCAAGGAACGCTTCCATGAGCCGCACGAGGGATGATTGGTTGAACGCCCTTGGAAACCGCCGAAGAATCTCCGTGCCGAAGAGCGCCTGCATCTCGCGGTTCGGGAGGCGCAGCGTGTAGATGTCCGCATTCCCCATGCGGCGCTTGCTTTCCACCGTGAGATACCCCGTCAAAGTGAGCATCGTAAAGAGCGCATCTTCACTTTGATACATCTCATTGTAGACGACACCCTCTTGCAATCCTCCCTGCACCGTGCCGCCCTGGAGGAGTCCTTCCAGTGCTTCCACATGCTCGCGATCCGTGTGCTTCAAGAGCTCGCCGAGGATGGCGTTGCCCGATGTATTCACCCAATAGGCTGCCGGCTCGCAATGATTGTCGAAATAGTTCAGCACCGACCACGGATTATAAATTTCCTGATGACCAAAGCGATACCCGTCATACCAGTCGCGCAGTTCCCGGAGCTTATCCGTATGGCCGATGTCTTCCGACAGCTTTCCGGCTTCCTGCGGCGTGAAGCCGAAGGCTTCCGGAAATTTTGTCCGAAAGACGCTGTCCACTTTCAAGTTGTTTAGGTCAGAAAAGATGCTCTCTTTCGAGATGCGCAGCACGCCCGTGAGTACAGCGAAGTCGAGTGATGGATTTGTTTTCAATGCCGTTGACAGGAATTCGCGGAAAAAATCAATGGCATCATCGTAAAAACCATGTTCCCATGCCTGCTGGATCGGCACATCATATTCGTCGAGCAGGAGAACGGGCTTCTTGCCATAATATTTTTCCATCAAGCGCAACAGGAATGCCAATGCCGTCCGACACGTCGCCAAGTCCGCATCCCCGAACTGAATCTTCTCGAAAATCATCCGTTCCCGGCGGGTGACGGTTTCTGCCTGCAGAAGATATTCATGTTCGTCGAACACCTGGCCAAGCGCATTCAGAATCACCTGCTGCATCTTGCCCCATGCATTTGTCTTCCATTCTTTGAGTGTCAAGAACAACACAGGCCGTGTGCCTTGCTGTTCCATGGTTTCCGGGTCTTGCGAGACAGCCAATCCCTCAAAGAGCTTCCGATGCTCTTCCGCGCCCTCGATGTCGAGAAAATAGCGCAGCATGGAGAGCAGCAACGTCTTGCCGAACCGGCGCGGGCGCGTGAAAAGCGTCACGGCCGGCGGTTTCATGATGAGTTGTTTGATGACGCCCGTCTTATCGACAAAATAGTATCCGCCTCGCCGGACATCTGCAAAATCATCTCGTCCGATGGGCATCGCCGTGTTCATCACATCCACCTCCAAGGACCATTCCCCTTAACGTTTCATTGTTTCTTTTCCAAGCATGCGTTCCGCCGCCTCGGCCACCTCGTCCGGCGTCACGTGCCAGAGGCAGTTCGGCTTCGGATTCGACGGGCATTCGTCCGCGCGGCACGTGCAGGGGCAGCAGGGCTCGTCCGAGGTGAAGACGACGGCGTTCTCATTGATGGGATGCCAGCGGCGCGGGCTCGTGCAACCGTACATCGTGATCATCGGGATGCCGGTCGTCGCGGCGATGTGCGTCGCGCCGGTGTCGACGGTGATGAGGAGGTCGGAGCTCTTGAGGAGCGCTGCAAGGCTCACGAGGCTCGTGTCGCCGCAGAAGTTCATCACAGGATGATGCATGGCGGCAATGACTTCGTCCGCGTAATCTCGGTCATTTGGCGCGCCGACAATGAAAAAGGATGCATCGTACGTTGCTGCCAGGCGGTCAACGACGGCAACAAAATACTCCTTCGGCCATGTCTTGAGCGGGAACGTGCCTTTGACGCAGAGCGCGATGCGCTTTTGTGCGTTTGGGAGCTTCGTGAGGAGGCGTTCCGCTTCTTTTTCTGTCTCGGGCGTGATGCGTGCAAAGACCGGCTGCGCATGCTCGGTGAGTCCTGTGAAGCCGCGGATGATGGCTTGATACGTTTCCGCCTGCAAGTTCGTTTCGAGGTCGTGCGCGATGTGGATGGTGTCGGTGTAGAGCCATGGGACTCGGCTCAGCTTGTCATCGAAGACGCGGTCGGGGCCGACGCGCACGGGGATGCCCGCGAGCCAGGCAAGGAGCGCGGGGCGGAGCTTGCGGTCAAACGAGATGCTGAGGTCGAAATGGCGGCACTTGAGCTCCTGCACCATCGCCCACATCTTGCCGAGGGAATTTTGCTTCGCCTTGTAGTCGAAGAGGATCACGTCGTCGATGACGGGGTTGTTCTCGACGGCCTGCCGCACGACAGGGCGCGCGAGCATCGTGACGCGGGCATCCGGGTACGCTTTTTTGAGCAGCGCAATCGCGCTCGTCGTCAGCACGACGTCGCCGAGATTCACGAGCGCATTGACGAGGATGTTCTTGTAGATCTTTTTCATTTTGTTTCCTCTGCGGGGCGCAAGACCTTCGCCATATTCGCCGCGATCTGCGCATCGACGTCATCGAGGAACGCGAAGCGCTTGCGGTACTGGGCGCGCTTGCGCGTCGGGACTTCTTCCATCGTCTTGCGCGGCTCTGTGAGCGGGAGCTCGTCAAAGCGCGGGTCGTCCGTTTTCCAGCCGCCCGCCTCTTCCCAGAACGCGCCGAAGTCCGTCTTCAGCTTGCGGTCGCGGCGGACATGGTTCTGCGCATAATATCCTTCATTCGTGACGGCATAGATGTGCTGCACGCCAAAACTCCGGGCGACGGCCTGCGTCATGTAGAGGATGAGGTTCTTCGTGCGATAACGGTAGGAGCGCTTCGTGATGTCCTTGATGACATCTTTCGCTCCGTCCATGTTCGGCCCCTGCATCGCGCCGATGACGAGGACCTTCTCGCCGGCCGCATTTTTGTCGAGCCAGCACATGATCTGGTAGAGCTCCTCGTCGCCGAGCATCATCATGACGGAGAGCAAGCCCTCTTTCCGCTGACCCGGCTCGAAGTTCAGCATCAGATACCAGTCGATGTCTTCCGCGTCTGCTTCCCACAGGCGGTACCGTGCGTCAAATGCAGCGAAGCGGACGACGTTTTCCGGCGTCATGCACGCCTGGAGGATCGCGATATGGTGCTGGATGAGCGCCTTGCGCTCCGCGAACGTCGAGCCCGCATAGAAAAACGCGCGCGTAACCTGCTCCATGGCATACGGCTGCCGCTTGAGGAGCTCGCGCCGCGCCGGATCCGTCTGGAACCAGGCGTAGAGCTCCCGCACGCCGCCCGCATGGACGAGCGACCGTCCGAGAAACACGATGAGGCGGTGCACCTCGCGCCAGTTGCTCGTATTGTAGATGCGCGTTCCGAGGCGCCAAAAATCAAGAATCATGTTCGTCCCCCACATGATGGTTCGTCTTGTCGAGATAATAGAGTTTCACGTACTTCGCCATCGTATAAAAATAATGGAAGCACGCGAGCACGAAACCGATGCGCCCGTCGCGCCAGCCGCCGCGCAGTACGTACATGCGGAAAGACGCCCACGCGGGATGCGTGATGAAGTCCGCAAAGGAAGCGTGCTTCCCTTCCTGCTGCATTTTTTCCGCCGCGAGCGTCGTATAGAAATTCAGCTTGCTGAAATAATGATTCCAGTCGCGATAGGGATAATGCACCATGTACGCGTCTTCGGGGAAGCGCACCTCCTCGTAATCATGATGAAACGCCGGGTGCACGAAGCCCGTCACGTATGTCCCCTTCGCGGGAAGCAGGCGCACGACGTAGTCGGGAAACCAGCCGCCATGCCGGAGCGGCTGCTCCCAAAAGTAATTGAGCCGTGCATTCTGATACGCATAGCGGCGGTCGTCCTTCTCGACGATCTCGCGCACGCGCGCGGCGAGCGCCTTGGTCGCCCGCTCGTCTGCATCGATGAAGAAAATCCACGGGCACCGCGCCTCTCGGATGGCGAACGTCTGCTGTCCGCCCCAATTACCATCGAGTGCGTGCTGCACGACGCGCGCGCCAAGCGCTTTTGCGAGCTCCGCCGTTCGATCCGTGCTGAAATCGTCGATGACGACGATCTCGTCCGCAAAACTGACGCTCCGGATGCAGTCTTCGATATTCTTTTCTTCGTTCTTCGCCAAGATCAACGCTGATACCGTGGACATGGAGGACTCCTTCAAATGACGTTCAAGCTTCATCCAAGATGGCGGCGATCCGCTCTGCAAACGCGGACGGCGCATACATCACCGCCGCTTTCGCGAGCTCGCTTTCATACATCGCGCGACGTTCGTCATACTGGTTGATAAATGATTCGAGCGCTCCCTGCAAGGCCGCAAGGTCGCCGCTCGGGAACGTTTCGCCGATATGATAGGCTTCGAAGACTTCGGGATTCATGTCGTCACTCGTGATGACCGGCCGCTGGAAACCAATGGCCGTGAACAGCATGCCGCCCCAATGATAGCGATAGCGCGGGGCGCTGTACGGCAGCAGCAGCGCGTCGATGCCAAGGATCGCCCGCTGCCACTCCGCGCCGATGAGACCCTTGTGCAAAAAGCGGACGCCCGTGCGGTCTTGATACTTTGCGATGATGCGCTCAAAATCCTCCGCGTCCTCCGGGTGCATCGTCGCGCCTTGCACGAAGAGCTCGACGGGACGCGTGTAATGCCCCGCAAAATACGCATCGAGAAAGTTTTCCAGATGCTTTTCGCGGCGGTACTGACCAAAAAAGCCGATGCGCAGCGGCGCGCCGTCCTCGCGTACGCCGAGCGCCGCCCGCTCGCCCTCCGGAATGTCGCGTGGCACGAACGTCGGCGGATAGATGCAGCGGATGTTTTTGCGCCGCTCGCCAAAAATCGTATCGCCAAACGTCAGCACGGTCGGACGAATCTTCGGGAAGTCCGCGAGCGCGTCCGCCGCCCGCAAGAATTTCGGCGCTTCGCCGGGATTGATGCCGTGCAAAATGAAAATCACGGGCACGGGCGAATGGCGGAGCGGGCTTTTCTTCAGCGCCCGCAGATAGCGATACGTCGACGTCGGCACGATGAGCGCATCGAAGTCGCCTGCTTTCGCATGGCGGTAGAGCGCCTTGTACCATGCCTGCCGGTGAAGTTCGCGCCGCACCGTCGCGATGAGGCGCGAGAGGCCGCGCACCTTCGTATACGTGACGGCCGCTTTCGGCAAGCGCACGACGGGCTTTTGATAGTCAAACGCAAACGTGAAATTTTCCGGCACATAAAACACGACGTCGTGCCCGAGCGCCGTGAGTTCTTCCGAGAGGATGCGGTCGAAGTCCACCTCATGCCCGCCCGGCGTCATGATGTTCTCAAAAATCGCGATGCGCATTCACTCGCCGTCCTTTACCGCTGAAGCGAAGCGATACACGCCGTAGCGCTCCCGCTTCACCCAGCCAATGTCCAAGCATTTTTGCAATAGCTTCGCTGCTTGTGAAGGAGAAACACCATACTTCCGGCAAATATCTTTTCGCTGAAATGAACCTTGCATTTGCCGAGCCATCGTCAATAGCAATTCACGATTTCGAGATTGAAAAGCGCGCGGATGCTGCATCAAGTAATTCTCAATCGCTTGATACACGTTTCTAGAAAGGGGCATTTCCTCTTTCGAAGTGTGCGGTTTCACCGTAGAAGTGTGCGGTCTCACCGTCGAAGTATCTGTTTTCATAGTTGAAGTGTGCGGTTTCGCCGTCGAAGTGTCGATTTCTACTGAGGAAGTGTTCCTTTCTTTTACCGAAACCGCCAAGCTCTCCATATCCACAAGCCCATCCACACCATAATTGCAATTGGGAAACGTAACGAGAAACATATATTCATCCGAATAGAAGGTTGGCTGTTTCTCATACCCCTTATACGGTTCGAGCATACGAGCGATGCCACTGCCACGACAATCCATGTAATGGAGACGCGCAAAAACATCAGCAAGTACCTCATTTCGACGTCGCGACGGAACGTTCATCGGGTTGCAGTCCTGGATGCGATGGCCGCTGATCATACCACCCGGCGACGAGATTTCCACACGGTCATCAAACATATCGACATGAATTTCCGAGCCAATCACTTGATAATCCCGATGGATGATGGCATTGACGAGGGCTTCACGAATCGCCTTTTTCGGATAATCATGAGATTCCTCGCGTTGCATTCCAACAACGCGCCATGCATGCCGTGAATTATTCTGAATGAACATTTCTGCATTGCGCAAGAGCATGATGAGGCTGGTCTCAGCATATTCCATATCATCCGAGGCATCCTCATGGGCAGCCCCTTTCTGCAAGCCGTTCCAATGCGTGCAGACAATGCGCGATTGACGCAGACCTCCTTGATCTGAGAGTAATGCGCCCGCATTCGTAATCCTGCCATCTTCAGCCATAAGCTTCATCGAAACCAAGTCGCGTTTGCCTTGGAGTGTGTTCCGTGTAATCTGCTTATACGTTGCACCAAACAACGTAAAACTCAAATCATTTGTCATATACGTGCTGGGCAGTTCATCAAACGTCAAATTCTTGCCCCGCAAGACAAGATTGTTGAGTTCGATAAACGTCGAGGCTTCCGAGCGATCGCCTCGTCTGACAAATGCCGTACGTGACTGTTCGTGCTTGTAATAGTACGGCGTAGAAAGGCCGCGATATATTTCCAATTCCAAGCAAGGTCGTCCGCCCTTGCCGTGCAGGACATTGAACTCATATTGCACCGCCGGCTCGATATGATCTGCGATGAGTTCCGCCACTTTGCTTGCCGTTTTCTGCACATCATCCAAGCCGACGGGCTCATGTGTATCGTCTGTCACTCCGAAAATGATACAACCGCCTTGAGTGTTGGCAAATGCCGAGACAGTTTTGAGCCAGCTTTTCGGCTTTGTCGTCTCGAGGGAGCGCTTGTAATCCAGCCTTCCCGCTTCGATTTCGCCTTCAAATGCCTCGCCGAACATACGACTGCCTCCCCTGCAACACTTTCTTCCTGTATTCTACCTTATTCCCTGCCGCAGGGCAACTATTTCCGCGCCCGCTCTTGCATTTTGCCATTTCCGGCCATATAATGAACCGCATCGAAATGTAAAATTTTTGTAAATTTTTCGAGGTGACCTCTTTGACTGCAAAGCGATGGGCGGCGCTCGTGTGCTGCAACGCACTCGGTGCCGCGATGTTTTTGAGCTGGCTCTGCTTGCCCGCGCACGGCTTCTGGCAGCCGCTCGATGACGGCGTGTTCTTCACGTTCCAAGACATGATTGCATCGAGCGAAGCCTTTTGTTACTTCGTCGCGTTCACGAACCTGCGACCGTTCGATGCTGTCGCGTTCCTCTGCATGCTCGCGATCTTCCTCTACCACTTCCGAAAAGCGGACGCGCGCGGACGGCGCTGGATGTTCGCCATGGGCCTTTGCATGATGGTCGCCGTCGTGCTCGCGAAGCAGTGCGACATGCTCATGCATTTCGAGCGGCCGAGCCCGACGAAATGGTTCATCGAGCAGGGCGTACCCGCGCTGAAAGTCTCAGCGCTTACAGGCTGGCCGTCGAAAGATTTTTCGGGCATGAGTTTCCCCGGCGACCACGGCATGATGCTCATCATCTTCGCGATGTTCATGCTGCGCTATTTCGGCAAAAAAACAGCGACGGCTGCGATTGCCGTCGCTATCGTCTTCTCTTTGCCGCGTATGATGAGCGGCGCGCACTGGATGACGGACATCGTCGTCGGCGCGGGCTCGATCGCCTGCGTCGTACTGAGCTGGATGCTCTTGACGCCGGCGAGCGATCGGATCATTGCGTGGTTCGAAAGAAAAATTCCATGGAAGAAGTTCGGACGCATCTTCGCCGATGGCAATCCATGAAATCAAGACAGTAAAAATGCTTCAAAAACCAGATTGCCGTACTTCATGCCAAGCGGCGTGAGATGCACGGACTCCTCGTTTTCTTCGAGGAGTCCTTTTTGTTGCATGCGTTTGATGGTTTCCGAATAAACAGACGCGAGCGGCACGCCAAATCGTTCAGCGAACGCCGCCTTGTCGATGCCGCGCGCCGTGCGCAGCGCGAGGAACGCGAACTCTTCCATCTGAATCGCGCGCGTCGCGGGCTCTTCCTGCGTGCGCGGCGATGTTCCTCGTTCCATGGAACAAATATATTCTTCGATGTCCTTCGTGTTTTCGTAGCGAACGCCGCCGAGGTACGAATGCGCGGCCGCGCCAAGACCGAGGTACGGCTGGTCCTGCCAGTAGCCGAGATTATGACGGCTTTCGTAGCCGGGCTTTGCGAAGTTCGAGATCTCATAGCGCGCATAGCCATGCGCAGGCAGCGTCGTCGTCATGAGGTCGTACATCGCTTCTGTCGTGTCATCGTCGGGAAGATTTAATTTCCCCATCTCGTTCATTTTCCAGAACGCGGTGTGTTCTTCGAGCTGCAGGCCGTAGATGCTGATGTGGTCGGGGTGGAGCGCAAGCGCTTCGTCAATGTCCTCTTGCAACATGGTGAGCGTCTCGCCCGGCAGGCCGTACATGAGGTCGAGGCTGATGTTGTCGAAGCCCACCGAACGTGCGAGTTCAATTGCTTCACGAGCTTCTTCTGACGAATGGATGCGGCCGATTTTTTTGAGAAGGTCGTCGTGGAACGTCTGGATGCCGAAGGAGATGCGGTTGACGCCGTGGGATTTCATTAACCGGAGTTTTTCTTCATTGACTGTTCCGGGATTGCATTCTACGGTGAACTCCGGAACGCCCAGAGCCTCCCCCCTTGGGGGAGGTGCCGAGCGAATGCGAGGCGGAGAGGGTAGCGCAGTAACTTGCTCTGTATTCCTATCGGAAGGGCTACGAATCTCTGAGAGAGCTACCCTCTCCGACCCCTTCGGGGCCACCAGCCAAGGCATAAGCGACCGCATCGGCGCTGAAGCGCCGTGCGTCTGCTTATCCCCCAGAGGGGGAGGCGTCTGGATTTGAAACGTTCGCAACAGTTCGTCCAAAAGTTGTCCGAGCAACAGATTTGGCAGTACGCTCGGCGTACCTCCGCCAATGTAGATGGTCGCGGGCTCTCCCCACTTTTCCACATAACGCGCGCCCTCGGTTTGGATTTCTTTGATCAACGCATGAACGTACGCCTCTTCAAACTTTTCTTTCCCTGCGTACGACGGAAAATCGCAATAAAAACATTTTTGCTTGCAAAAAGGGACGTGGATGTACACGCCCCCTAAGCAGCGAACCGATTTTGAAGGAGCGCAGCGACGCGCAAAATCGTGTGAGTCGCTTATGCAAAATCGCGAAGCGATTTTACATTCCTCTGTTCTCTGTTCCATATTAGTCAATTTTGAGGATCGCCATGAACGCTTCCTGCGGCACGTCCACGCTGCCGACGGCTTTCATGCGTTTTTTGCCTTCTTTTTGTTTTTCGAGCAGCTTGCGCTTGCGGCTGATGTCGCCGCCGTAGCATTTCGCGAGGACGTCTTTGCGGTGGGCGCGGACGTTTTCGCGGGCGATGACTTTCGACCCGATTGCGGCCTGGATTGGAATCTCGAACATCTGCTGCGGGATGAGCTCTTTGAGCTTCGCTGCGAGCTGACGGCCGCGGCTCGTCGCGCGGTCTTTGTGTACGATGGTCGAGAGCGCGTCGACGGGGTCGCCGTTGAGCAGGATATCGACCTTGACAAGCTTCGATTCTTTATAATCCGCGAGCTCGTAGTCAAGTGAGGCATAGCCGCGCGTCGCGGATTTCAGGCGGTCGAAGTAGTCGAAGATGATCTCATTCAAAGGAATGTGGTACGTGATCATGACGCGGTTCGTGTCGAGGTAGTCCATGCCCTGGAATTCGCCGCGCTTGTCCTGCGAAATCTCCATGACCGCGCCAACGTAATCGTTCGGCACGATGACCGTCGCCTTGACGTACGGCTCTTCCATGTGCTCGATCTCCGTCTGCGGCGGCAGGTCGGAGGGATTGCTGACTTCGATCATCGTGCCGTCCGTCTTGTAGACATGATAAATGACGCTCGGCGCCGTCGTGATGAGCTTCAGATGATATTCGCGTTCGAGGCGCTCCTGGATGACATCCATGTGCAGGAGGCCGAGGAAGCCGCAGCGGAAGCCGAAGCCGAGCGCCGTCGATGTCTCAGGCTCGAAGACGAGCGCCGCGTCGTTGATCTGCATTTTTTCGAGCGCATCCTTGAGGTTGTCGTAGTCTGCGCTTTCCACGGGATACATGCCGCAGTAAACCATCGGCGTGACGCCGCGGTAGCCGGGCAGCGGCTCGGCTGCGCCTTTTTCGACCGTCGTGACCGTGTCGCCGACACGCACGTCGCGCACGTCTTTCAGCGAGCCCGCGATGAAGCCGACCTCGCCGTTGTCGAGGCGGCCGGTGTCGACCATCTGCGGACGGAAGCAGCCGACATCCGTGACTTCGAACGACTTGCCCGTCGCCATCATCTTCAGGCGCATGCCTTTTTTGATGTGGCCTTCCTTGACGCGGATGTGCGCGATGACGCCTTTATACGAGTCAAAATACGAGTCGAAGATCAACGCTTGCAGCGGCGCGTCCTCGTCGCCCTCGGGCGCGGGGATGTACGTGACGATGGATTCCAAAATTTCGTCGATGCCCTGCCCCGTTTTCGCCGAGCACTCGATGGCGTTCGACGTGTCGAGGCCGATCGCGTCCTCGATTTCTTTTTTCACGCGCTCGGGGTCGGCGCTCGGCAGGTCGATCTTGTTGATGACGGGGATGATCTCGAGGTCGTTTTCGAGCGCCATGTAGACATTCGCGAGCGTCTGCGCTTCGACGCCCTGCGCCGCGTCGACGACGAGGAGAGCCCCCTCGCACGCCGCAAGGCTGCGTGAGACTTCGTACGTGAAATCAACGTGACCCGGCGTGTCGATGAGGTTGAGCTCATATTCTTCGCCATCCGAGGCCGTGTACTTCAGCCGCACGGTCTGCGACTTGATCGTGATGCCGCGCTCGCGCTCGATGTCCATGTTGTCGAGCACCTGCGCCTCCATCTCGCGCTTCGTGAGCGTGCCCGTACTCTCGATGAGCCGGTCGGCGAGCGTCGACTTGCCGTGGTCGATGTGCGCGATGATGGAAAAATTGCGGATATGCTGATTGTCCATAGTGTTCCTTTCGCTGTACGTTCTGTTTCCGCCATTATATCATCATGCGGCGCGCTGTCGCAATATCCCGTGAAAAAACCCGCAAAAACGGTTGATTTTTCATTTCACTCATGCTAGAATGCTTAGGTAACATAACGTCAAGGGGGTGAAATACTTGCCGAACATCAAAGCATCGATCCTGAGTGTGAAATCCGACGCCAAGCGCCATGCAAAGAACGCCGCTGAGAAATCCCGTGTCCGCACGGCTTCCCGTCGCGTCCTCGATGCGGTTGAGGCTGGAAACGCTGAAGAGGCGAAATCCCTCCTGAACCTCGCTTGCAAGACGATCGACCAGGCGGCTGCGAACCATGTGTATCACAAGAACTGCGCAGCCCGCAAGAAGTCCCGTCTGGCTCGCAAAGTCAACGCGCTCAAATAATTCCGTTGGAATTTATAAAAAGCCCTCGCTTCTTTCGAAGCGAGGGCTTTTTGCTATGCCATCATTTTCTTCTGCACTCTCCGCAACCGCAAATGCAAACACACGGCACCGACGAAAATGCCGACAATGAGCCCGACCCAGTAGCCGTAGGGTCCGAGGCCGCCCGTCGTCGCTACGAGGTGGCCGCATGGCAAGCCGATGACCCAGTACGAGAGGATCGCGAGGTAGAACGTCACGCGCACGTCCTTGTAGCCTCTGAGCGCCCCTTGAAGCGGCGCGTTCAGGCTGTCGGCAAACTGCATGAAGACGGCGTAAAAGAGGAATACGATGAGAAGCGCATGCACATCCGCATCGCGCGTGTAGATGCCGGCGATCTCATCGCGCAGCAGCAGGCAGCAGACGGCCACGCTGCCTTCGAAGGCAAACGTCAGCACGCGCGCGAGGCGCGTGTATTCCGCCGCGTCCTTGAGCCGTTTCGCGCCTGTCTCGTAACCGACGAGGATCGTCAGCGCCATGCTGACCGAGAGCGGGATCATGTAGATCATCGTCGTGAAATTCATCGCGGCCTGATGCGCGGCGACGACCGTCGTGCCGTAAACCGTCATGAAGAGCGCGACGGCACCGAAAATGCTCTGCTCGCAAAACATCGTCGCGCCAATCGGGATGCCAAGGCCGAGCTGCTTTCGCCACTCGTGGAAATCGAGGCGTGGAAAATGCGAAAACAAGTGATAATCGCGGAACGGCGCAAGGCGTGAAACGGCGATGATGTTCAGCACGAGGTTGCCGAGGAACGCGAACGCCGAGCCGATGCCGGCGCCGACACCGCCGAACGCGGGCACGCCGAACGCGCCGTACATGAAGATGTAATTGAAGAGAATGTTGAACGGCACGGTCAGCATCGTGATGTGCATCGTCAGCTGCGTCTTGCCGTGCGCGTCGATGAAATTGCGCAGCACGCCCGCGAGAAAAATGGGTGGCAGGCCGCAGGCGATGGCAGCGAGATAGCCGCGCGCGATCTCCTCGACGCGGGGCTCGAGCGCGAGCGCGTCGAGCACGAGCGGCGCGAAAACGGCGCCGAACACGATGAGAAACATGGCAAGCGCGAGCGCCCAATAAAAGCCTTGCCGCGTGATCGGCGCAATCTTGTCGCGCTTCCCTGCACCATAGAGATTCGACAGCACGGGCGTAAGTCCCGAGATGATGCCGAGGAACGCGCCGAAGAATGGAAAAAAGAGATTCGAGCCGATGGCGACGCCCGCGAGGTCCTGCTCGCTGAGCCGCCCGGCCATGATCGTGTCAAAGAAGCCTGTCGCCATGAGGGCGAGCTGGGTCACAAAAATAGGAAGCAGTACGATGAAGAACTGCTTCCCTTTTTCGCGATAACCATGGGTTTGTCGCATGAAAACTCAATCCTCGTCTTTCTTGAGGCAGCAATTTTTGTACTTCTTGCCGCTGCCGCATGGGCAGGGATCGTTGCGGCCGACCTTCGCGCGTTTCTTTTGCGCTTCGGCGAAGGAGATGATGTTCCCGCGTGATTCTGCCTCATGATTCATGAGGCGCTCTGGCGTATTGCCTTTGAGCGGCCAGAGGTGCGTCGTATTGTTGAATGCGATGAGCAGCGGCACGAGCTCGCGCGCTTTCGCGTCCTCTTTGAAAAAGCCGAGCTCGTCGAGATAGTCCGATGCCTTGTCCATTGGCTGGCCGTTCTGCAAAAGGATGTACACTTCGCCAACGACATCCGCCGCTTTCAGCACGTCGTAGCCGTATGCGTTCATGATGTACTGCGCGAGCGCCTGATACGCCGGCGTCGCATCGATGTAGTTGTCGTCGCCCGCGTCATAGACCTGGCTGTAGGAGAGCGGCGCAAAGTCAAGATTGCTGCGACGAAGCTGCTCGTTCTGGAGCGCTTCCTCGTCGATCAGCGTGTAATATTTCACGCCATGCGGCAGCGCGACGAGCGTCTTCTTCCAACACGACGCATTGAGCAAAATGCCGACGAGATCTAGGAACGACACCTGCTCGCGCTGCGCGGGCTCGAGGTACTCGCTGACCTTCGCATAGAGCTGGTCGAAGTTCAGATAGCCATAGTAGAACAAGAGGCCAGACGCGAGGCGCGTGACTTCCGTATTGAGGTCGACAAGGCTCTTGTACGTGCCGGAATCGATGGATTTCCACTTCGCCTGAATCTCGTCCGGCAGCATCCAGACGAGTTTGCCCGCGTCATCCGTGCCGCAGGCGACGAGGCCAAGGCCGCGCAGGTAATCGAGACGCAGATCGTCATCACGGAGCTCGGCCGACTGGCCGCCCTTTTCCATGAGATGCGCGAACACGGCATATTCTTCGTCGATGACGGTCGGGAACCATCGCTCGGAAAACGCGAGGATGGCCGGCACGAGCGCGTCAATGAGCTCGGACTTCTTCAGCGAGCTCGCGCCCTGCACATTGAGGTTGTAGCGGATATCGTCAAGCTCGCTCTTCGTCATGGCGTCGAGCGCCGCCGCGAGCGACGTGCCCGCGGGGAGTTTCCGGCGATACAGCTGCTTCTTGCGCGCTTCCTCGTCCTCCTGCATCAACGCATCGATCTGTTCGGCAACCGTCTTGTGGTCGGGGATTTTGGTATCTGGCATATATAAGGAGTTCCTTTCGTGATCCTTTGTAAGACAATCGGATTTAATTTCTCAAACTACACAAATCATCCAAAGTAATCTGCTATTCCATCTGCAATTCCTTGCGCCGCTTTTTGCGCACCTTCGTCACTCGCGAGGAGCTTTTCCTCGCTCGGATTCGAGATGAAAGCGACTTCGACGAGCGTCGCCGGCATGTCCGTGTGCTTCACGACGTAGAAATTGCAGCTCTGCGTGCCGCGGCTTTCCGTGCCGAGCTCGTCGATGACAGCCTTGCGGATGTCATCAGCGAGCGTGCGGGATTTTGCCGAGCCGCGCGCATAGTAATAACCTGTCGTCCCCTTCGCCGCGCCATTCGTGAACGAATCGTTGTGGATGGAGACAAAAATATCGGAATCAGCCTGGTTCGCAATATCGCAGCGCGCCTGGAGTTCCTCGATATCCGAAGCTTTCGCGCCCTTTGGCGAGACCTCCGTATCCTTCGTGCGCGTCATGTAGACCGTCGCACCTTCCTCCTCGAGGAGTTTCTGAAGGCGCAGGGCGATGTTGAGCGTCACGCTCTTTTCCGTCACGCCCGTTGGGCCGATCGCGCCCGCGTCACTTCCGCCATGGCCGGCGTCAATCGTGATGACGCGCCCCTTCAGCCCCGTGATCTCGTCGATCTCGCGATCCGTGTCCGTTTTTTCTTCGTCCGTCTTCACGGGAGTTTCATCGTGACGCTCCACGGGCTTCGTCGTCGGCTTGTCCGGTTTCGTTTCTGGTTTCATCTCCGGCTTCGTTTCCGGCGTTGTCGTCGGTTTTGTCTCTGGTTGCGTTGTCGGTTTCGTCTCCGGCGTCTTCACGTCCGGCAATTTCACTGTCGCGCCGCTGCTGTCCGGGCCCACATTGCCGAAATCGAGCACGACGCGCCCCGGCACCGGGCCGCCCGCCAGCGTGAACACGTTGACATTATTTTTCCCGACATTCGTTTCGACGACGACGCGCACCGTATTCTTGTCGAACTGGCCGACGCGCACTTTCGAGACGAAGCGGCTGCCGACGGACGTTTCTTTCTTTACCTTCGGGGAAAGCCATGCGCCCTGGATATCAGCGACGACGCGTGTCGGATTCGATAGCGTCATCGTCTTGATCGTCACGGGCTTCGAGGCGTCGACGACAATGCGCGTCTTGTCGCTGCCGTCACCGACGCGCACGCCCGTGACCTCGGCCATGGTGGACAAATCCGCCGCCTCCGTCCGCCCCGGCACGGCGCAAAAGGCGAGCAACAGCAGCACCGCCATCAGCCGCAAAAAAATTCTCATATCGTGGGACCTCCCCCGATTCGCTTGATTTCAAAAACTGTATCTATTATCAACGTTTTTCATGGAAAAATCAAGGTAGGAAGTCGGGAGAGATTTGTGGATAAACAAGTGCGAATGTCGAGCAATCATGCAAACTGCAGCCTTCGCACCCTTGTACCCTCTCCGACCCCTTCGGGGCCACCTCTCCCAGAGGGAGAGGCTTCTGTTGATATTACGCTCGCAAATCGAAGTGAGGCATATCGTTCTTGTCCGCTTTGTCTGGTCGCTCAACGGGCTCCGCCTGTTTCGCTCGCAGCGCCTCCTTCTCTTTCCGCGCCGCTGCTTCTTCGCGCTCTTGCCGGCGGCGCTCGCGCGCGGCTTCTTCTCTTGCTTGCTGGCGTTTGTATTCCACGGCACGTTGCCGCGCGATGGCCAGCTGACGCTCTTCCTCGCGCTCGATATCGCCGAGGATCTCGCCGGCCGTGCGACCTCGGAGATTTTTTTCCGTTCCCTCTCCACGATTCGCTTGTGAATCGTTCGAGCGTTCACGGTCCGATGAACGCGTGCGCCAATCGCCGCCTTCGTCGGCAAAATCTCCAAAGCGTAATGCACCGCGTTCGTTCCGGCGATTTTTCAGCCAATGAAATGCAAAGAACGCGAGCACGATGAAGGCAAGAATGCTGAAGCCAATGTAAAGCACGCCATGTCCACCAAGCGCTAGAGACTCCTGATGCGCACGTCCTTCTTCAAGCGCCTGCATTTGCTCTGCTTGCTTTGCGTCGGCGTCTTGCCCGAGGATCGCCTCCGCCTGCCCGCCGTCCGCCGTGACGGCCTGCGTCGTTCCCTGCGCCCCGTTTCCTTGCGACGTTTGCGGATTCGCCTGCTGCGACGGCGCATTCTGTGCCTTTTGCGCACTTGCTTGCCCGTTCGCGCCAGTCGAACCGTCCGAACCATCCCCCGCGCCATCATCCGTCGTCGTTTTCGACAGCGGCCCTTCACCGCGCGCTACAGCGGCCCGCGCCTGCGCCTCAAGATCGCTCGTCTGCGTCCCGTCCGCATTCGATTCCGTGACCGTCCCCCCGCCGCCGAGCGTGACCTGCGGCACCGTCGGCGGTGTTGGCGGCGTGGGCGGCGTCGGTGCTGTGAGTGCCATCGCGCATCCTCCCTTCGTTTCTTTCTACGAAAAAAGGCTGTTGCGCAAAGCAACAGCCTTTGACATTTCAATGGCAGAGAGGGTGGGATTCGAACCCACGGTGGTTATTCGCCACACTTGATTTCGAGTCAAGCACCTTCGACCACTCGGACACCTCTCCGTGTTCTGTGTCTCAAGAACGTAAGATAGTATATCACGAGAGAGGCAACTTGTAAAGGAAAATTTATTCTTCCGTCAAATTATTCTTCTGCCATCGCGACGTCCTCTTTGCCGAGGAGCTCGCGGCCGCAGTGTTTGACGACGAGGATTGCGAGCGTCATGAGCGCGAGGGCGAGGGCGAGCTGGAGGCCGTCGATGCCGATGACGAACGTGCCGGCCGCGAGCTTCGTGACGATGCCGTAGACGCTCATGGCGAGCGCCGTCATCGTGACGCAGAACATGAAGACCATCGGCACGTAGAGCATCCAGCCCTTGCGGCCCGTGACCTTCAGGAACACGGCGAGCGCGATGAGGACGAGCGCGGACAGGAGCTGGTTCGCCGCGCCGAAGAGTGGCCAGATGTTCATGTATCCCGCGAGGCAGAGGCCGTAGGCGAGGACGAGCGTGACGATTGTCGCGACGTAGTTGTTCATGAAGAATTTCGTGGCAGCATTCGCTTCCTGGCCTTCGCTCGGTTTCAGCATCTCCTGCAGCGACATGCGGCCGATGCGGGCGACGGAGTCGATCGTCGTCATGCCGAGCGCCGAGACGCACATCGTGATGAAGCACGCGGAGAAACCGCCCGGCAGGCCGAACATCTCGAAGAAGCCAGCGATCGCGCCGGCGAAAATCTGGAACGGCGTGCCTTTCGCCATGACGCCATTCGACGCAGCCGCGCAAGCGACGACGAGCGCGACGACGCCGAGCATGCATTCGCAGAGCATCGCGCCGTAGCCGACGGGCAGCATATCGCGTTCGTTCGCGACGGCTTTCGACGACGTGCCGGACGAGACGAGGCTGTGGAAGCCGGAGACCGCGCCGCAGGCGATCGTGATGAAGAGGATCGGGAACAGCGGCTTGCCATTCACCTCGAAGCCGACGAACGCCGGCATATTGATGGAAGGATTCGCAACGAGGACGCCGATGACGCCGCCCGCGACCATGCCGAGGAGCAGGAACGAGCTCAGGTAATCACGCGGCTCCATCAAAAGCCACATGGGAAGGACGGCCGCGATGAAGCAGTAGCCGAACACGACATAGCGCCACGTCGCGACATCGAAGTACAGCGGGAAATTCATGCCGACGGCGAACATCGCCGCGACGAGCGCGACGGCAACGCCGAATTTCAGCGCGCCGGACGGTTTGACTTTGCTGATGAACACGCCGAAGCCCATAGCGACGACGATGTAGAGCATGGAGATCGTCGCGGCCTGCGCGCCCGGCGTATTGAGCGTGCCGCCCGCCGCAAAGCCATTGAACGTCTTTGCGATGATGTCGGAGAACGCCGCGATGATGAGCAGCGTGAACAACCAACAGAAGAGCAAAAACAAGCGGCGGCCCGTTCGGCCGACATACTGCTCGATGAGCATGCCCATCGACTTGCCTTCGTTCTTCACGGAGGCGTAGAGCGCCGTGAAATCCTGCACGCAGCCGAAGAACGCGCCGCCGATGAGGATCCACAGGAGCGCCGGCGCCCAGCCGAACATCGCTGCGATGATCGGGCCGGTCACAGGGCCCGCGCCCGTGATGGACGAAAATTGATGCGCGAAGACCGTGAAGCGCGAGGCCGGCGAATAGTCGCCGCCATCATTTTTGCGCACAGCCGGCGTCTGCGCCTTCGGATCGATGCCCCACGTTTTCGTGAGCCATCGACCGTAAATGAGATACGCACCCGCAAACCAGACGAGAGCGATACCGACCAGCATCAAACCAGTCATGATGATTCCTTCTTTCTGTCAATTACAGATGATTCCCTGATAAACACATGATCCACAGAGCGGTATGAGATATGATGTATTCTGTGTACTGTGTATTATAGGCTGGAGGCAGGTATGTGTCAACCTGTAACATTTAAGAAGTAATTTTCAGAATATTTCCAGACAAAAGAAAAGCTCCCCCGTTCGGAGGAGCGAATGATTCTAAAATCAGTTCTTTGCAGCTTTCGCCGCCGCGCGCGCCTTTTTCCACTGCCACACGCAGCGCATGCCCTTGTGCATTTCGGGGAGTACGAAGCATCGGCAGCAGGAGACGCAGATGGATTTCTCGCCGCCGGAGAGTTCTTTTTGGAGGAAGTCCGGCTCGGCAATGAGCGTGCGGGAAAGCGAGACCATCTCGAAGCCGGCCGCGAGCACCGCCTCCATGTCCGCGAGCGAGCGCACGCCGCCGACGAGGCTCATGGGCTGTTCGGGAACAGCGGCTTTGAGCGCTTTGCCCTCATCGAGGTAATAGAGCGTCGCGTCTTTCGGCTGGTTGATGAAATCAACGCCGGAGAGCTCGACAAGCTCGACGCCGAGGCGATGGAACTCTTTCAGCATATAAATCATCGCGTCATGATAGCCCGCGGCATCTTCATGCTCCGTGTCGAGATTGATCTTCACGAGCACGGGGAAGTCGTCGCCACATTTCGCGTGGATGCCCTCGATGATCTCGCGCACGATGCGGAAGCGGTTCTCTGCGCTGCCGCCGTATGCATCCGTGCGCTCGTTGAACGTCGGATCGAGGAAACGCGAAAGCAGGTACGAATGCGCCGCATGCAGCTGCACGCCGTCGACGCCAGCGTATTTCAGGCGCGCGGCCGCGAGCACGAAGTGCGTGACGATGTGATGGATTTCATCGACGGTCAGTTCACGCGCATGACGGTTTTTCTTCAGCGCACGCGCCGAGACGTCCGCGAGGTCATCGACGCCGATCGCGCGCGGGCCGGCATGCGAAATCTGCGGCACGAACGCCGCGCCTTCCACATGCGCGATGGCAGCCGCCCGCTTGAACTGGTCGATGTAGCTGTCGTCGAAAATGTTGACCTGCTGCTTGTTCGCGCGGCCGAGCGGATCGACGCAGCAATGGCCCGTGATGATGAGGCCGATGCCGTTTTTCGCGAGCGTCTCATACATAGCAAATTCTTCGTCCGTCATGCGACCGTCTTCCGATGGCAGGAAGCTGTGCGTCGCCGAGCGGATGATGCGGTTTTTCAGCTTGAGGTGTGAAAGCTCCAATGGCTGTTCGATGGGGCTCATGAGGTATTTGCTCCTTCCCTGTATTTTGCGATTTGTTCAACAAATATTTTCGTATGAAGAAAGCTCCCGACAAAGGGAGCTTCAATTCAAAAGAAATCAGCGGTCGACGCGCTGGATGTCGGCGCCGAGGCCGACGAGTTTGCCGACGAGGTCGTCGTAGCCGCGGTCGATGTGGTGGATGTAGCCGACTTGCGTCTCGCCTTCGGCGACGAGGCCGGCGAGCACCATGGCGGCGCCGGCACGGAGATCCGTCGCCTTGACCTGGCAGCCCGTGAGACGTTCGACCCCCTCGACGACGGACGTGCGGCCATCAATGCGGATGTTCGCGCCCATGCGCTTGAGTTCGTCGACGTGCATGAAGCGGTTTTCGAACACCGTCTCCGTCACGCAGCCCGTGCCCTCCGAGACCGTCAGCATCGCCATGAATTGCGCCTGCATATCCGTCGGAAAGCCCGGGTACGGCATCGTCTTGATGTCGACGGCTTTCGTCTTTTTGTCGCAATGCACGCGGATGCCGTCGACATCCTCTTCGATCTGGACGCCGGCTTCTTTGAGCTTTGCGATGACGGGCTTCAAGTGCTCGCTGATTGCGTTTTCGACATAGATGTCCCCCTGCGTCATGGCCGCGGCGACCATGTACGTGCCGGCCTCGATGCGGTCGGGGATGATCGTGTAGTCGCGGCCGACAAGCTTCTTCATGCCGTCGATCTTGATGACATTCGTACCCGCGCCACGGATCTTCGCACCCATGACGTTCAGATAATTCGCGAGATCGACGATCTCCGGCTCCTGCGCCGGATTCTCGAGAATCGTCTGCCCTTCGGCCATCGAAGCGGCCATGAGGATGTTTTCCGTCGCGCCGACGCTCGGGAAATCGAGATAGATGCGCGTGCCCTTGAGCCCCTCGGGTGCCGAGGCTTCGATGAATCCGTGGCCGATCTCGATCTTTGCGCCGAGCGCCTCGAACCCTTTGAGATGCAAATCAATCGGGCGCGTGCCGATGGCGCAGCCGCCGGGGAGCGAAATCTTCGCCTTGCCGCAACGCGCGAGGAGCGGTCCCATGATGAGGAACGACGCGCGCATCTTGCGCACGAGGTCATACGGCGCCTCGCAGCTGCCGATCGTGCGCGCATCGACGCGGAGCTGATGCTTCGTCGCATCGAACGTCGCCGCGACGCCGAGGCGGCAGAGCACCTCGGTGATCGTCGTGACGTCTTCGAGCGCCGGCACTTCATCGAGGACGCTTTCCGTGTCCTGTCCGAGGAGCGTCGCTGCGATGATCGGCAGCACGGCATTCTTCGCCCCGCTGATCTTCACGCGCCCCTCGAGCCTGCGCCCGCCATGTATAATCAATTTTTCCATTTACCGTCGAATATCCCCCTAAAAGGCTGAAAACCTTGCGTGAGCATCCTTGCCCCATGGCCTTCGAAAATCAGAATTATATCATATATTATCATTCCGCGCGTGCTCGCGCAAGTGTCAGCGAAACGTGAAGCATAGGGCTTTCGCCTTATTTCGCTTTGTGGTCGACGTGGAGCGCCGTGTGGATGACGTTGTCGATGATGTAATTCGTCTCGAACTTCGCCTGGCCTTCGGGCTGGGCTTTCTTTTCGTCTTTCAAAAGCTCGATCTTCTTTGGATGCTGCTTTGCTTCCGCTGCGGCGCGCTCCGCTGCTGCTTTCGTCTCGCGCAGGACGCGTTTCTGCTCCTTCTCGGAGAGCGGCTGCGCCGCCGCGCCCGGCGCGATGATGATTTCATTGTTGCGGCCGGCTTCGCCGAGCGCTTTGAGCTTGCCCTCGGTCGTCTGCGTCTTTTCGTCATCGGCCTGAATCGCGATGCCCGTCGTCTGCTGCAAAAGCAGGAGCGGCGAAACCGGCACCATGCCGCCGCCGCGGACGTCGAGGTTCATGAGGCCATCGCGCTGCGCTTTCGGCACAGTGAACGGGATCGTGAGCGTTTCCTTGTCCTTGCGGTACGGCTGGATCGTCGTCTTGATGTTCACCGTCTCGCCCGGGCGCACCGTCGTTTTCTCCGGGATGGCTGAGAGGAGCGTCGCCGTCTGGCGGCCACCCTGGATCGTGGCATCGACCTGCACGTCGATGATGTCCGCCTCTTTCGTCGTGTCCGCGCAGACCGTGCCGACGGCCTGCATGAGCTCGCCGACGGCGACTTGGCCGACATCCGTCGTGTTGTAGAACATATTCTTGCGCTCGAACGTGCCGCCCGCTGCCGCATTCGTGCGGATCTTGAAGCCGAGCGTCGCCGTACTCTCGCCGAGCGTGTCGCTCGTCTTCGAGAGCGCCGCGTAAGCAAGGCCGGCCGCGAGCTGCGGCAGGTAGTCCTCATCATAGGCGATGCGCACGGCATACGACTGCTCGCGGCCGAGCGCTTCGTCTTTGACGTGGAGCTTCATCGGCACGACGGACGGGAATTCGCCGATCGTACCAGCGATGCCCGTCTCACGATCCTGATTGATGCGGCCGATGATGTTGCCGACGTTCGCGATTTTCATGCCGTTGCTAGCACCTGCGATCGTGCCGACGATCGAGGCATCCGTCATGAAATAATTCACGTTGCCCTTGTGCAAAAATGGATGGCCAAATGCGAGGATGCGATTGCCGTCCGTCGCCGTCACCGTGCCCGTCGCACCGACCGTGAAGTCGCCGCAGACGATGGCGACACCGACAGCGCTGCCCGGCTGGAGCTCGGCATCATAGCGCGTTGCATTGTCATCCGCGCCACCGAGCGCCGAGAGCTGCGTCGCATCCCGGAAGCCGAGCGTCTTGCCGAGGAAGGCCAGGCTTTCTGCATTGAAGCCCGTAGCAAAGAGTTTCCCCTTCGGCACATACGTCGGCGCTGGGACATGGATCTTACTGAAGGCCGTGACATCTGCCGACTGCGGCGCATCCGCGATGGCAGCAGCGATGATGTCTTCAAACGCCTCTTCGCGATGGACGCGTTCGGCCTCTTCGACTTCTTCCTTTGCTTCTTCGCGCTGCTCTTCGGCGGTTTCTTCCGCCGTTTTGTCCGCGTCGTCCTTCTTGTCGTCCGAAGCTTTCTCCGCGTCCTTCTTCTCTTTTTCCTCGGCTTCCTGTTTTTCCTTTTCCTTGTCCGCCGCGTACTTCTTGAGGTCAAACGTCTGGATGTGCGTCTTGTTCTTCGTGTCCGGCATGGACCAGAGCGGCAGCATTTCTTCGATCGGCGTGATGAAGAACGTGTAGGGCGTCATGTCTTTGAGCCCCATGGCGACGGCGCCGACGAGCTTGCCGTCCACGTAGACTGGGCTGCCGCTCATGCCTTGCAAAATGCCGCCTGCTGCTTCGACGACGGGGCCTGAGGCTTTCGCCATGATCATCGGCGTCGAGCCCTTGCCGTTCTCGACCGTACCGACGATGTCGACGGCAAAATCCTGGATCGCGCCAGAGTTGTCGACGACCGTGTACGCCGTGCCGGACATGCCGGGCGTGATCTCGCTCGTGTGCCAAATCTCGTCCATGGCGGACACTGGAAGCAGCGAACTGCCCCAGAGTGCCACCGTGATGCCGAACGCGACAGCCTTCTTCCAATACTTATGCAAAATTCCACCTCATTCGCAGATGCGATGCAACCATATTTTTCAGATAAAGTCCATTATATCATACTCTGTGCACCATGGCACAGCGCACACGATTTTATTTTCAGCGCGGCAAAATCACAATCGCGAGGCCGATGCCGCGCTCGCGGCCATCCGATGGATTGTTCAGCACGCGGCCGCCTGCGAGGAGCTCCGACGAGCCACCGCCGTCGAGGTTCAACGCGTCTTTCGCGCCAAACGCGATGAGGAGGTTCGCCCATTCTGTGAGCGTCTGGCCATGCGAGTCCGCCTGGCGGCCATCCGCGACCGCGAGGAGATACGTGCCGCGCTTCGTCACGGCGAACGCGCTGCGCGGTTCGCGATGACGGTCGAGGTCACCGAGTTGCTCTGCCGCCGTCGTGACATTCACGCGGCCATCCGCGACGAGACGCGGGCCGACGCTGACGATCTCCGTCGCGCCCGCCCAACGTGCACCGACGTTCTGTTCGATTTTCACCGTGTCGCCGACGCGCAGGCCGGAGAAAATGTCCGCCGCCGTGCCATGCATGGAAAGCACCCAGCCATTCGTGGGAATCGGCGAGTTGCCGCCCGCGCGCACAGCCGTCACCTTGCCATCGACGACCGTGACCTCGCGGCCATAATTATTCGTGCGCGTCGTCTTGCCATAATATTTGTTGTAAAGCACGAGGCTGTCCGTGCCGCGCTCGGCATCGACGCCGCCAACGAACTGCGTGACGCCGCCCGCCGTGACCTTGCCGGCATACGTGATCGTGCCAAAGCGCGTCTCGCCGTCTTTCGTGCGGCCGACGGCACTGCGTTCGATGTACGTCGTGCCGACGATGGCATCATCAATCTTCGTCACGCCGATGAGGTCGCCGTTCCAGTTGAAAAACGACGCATTGATCGCAGCGACCGCGTTCTTGCTGTCGGAAATTGCCGAGAGCTTCGCAAGCCCCGGCACCTGCCCGCCGCCGAGCGCCGGCTGCCACGTGTAGCGCGACGGATCGACATCGAGAAAATACGCCGTGAGCCAGCCGTTATCCTGCCACGTTTTGTACTCGTATTCCATGAGGCCCGGCGCGAGCTGCCAAGCGATCGTGCCATCCGGCAGGCCGACCTTTTTCGCTGCTTCTTTGGCTGCCGCGATCTCCGCGTCGGTTTTCGTCGACGACGTCGGCTTTCCAATCTTGCCAGTATTGGCTGTTTGCGTTCCCGCGGCTGCAGAACTGGAAACAGTATCGATAAAGATACGCGCCGGTTTCGAAAGCTGTCCCGCCGTCGCCTTGCAGCCAGGCGCAAGCTGGAGCGTCACATAGACCTCGCCGCCCTTCGCCGTCCATTTGACGGACTGCACGCGAGAACCCTTAAATGACGGTTCCTGCACATTCGACTTCACCGTCACGCCTTTCAGCACGAGCGTGACCGTGCGGCCGTCGTCCGACGTCGTGAGCTTATAGTCCGCCGTCTCCGAAAGATCGAGCACGACGCGGTCATGCTGCGAGCCCGTGTGGAAACGAAGGGATGAGAGAGCCGGAGCTGCGCTCGCATATGTCGGGAACGTTAGAAGCATACAAAGGACAAAAAGCGTCACGAAACGCTGAAGTATACGCATGATGATTCCTCCAACCTGATGATACAGAATAGGATTGTTTCAATATGAGCAGGCTCTCCCTCTGGGAAAAGCAGACGCAAGGCGCTTTAGCGCCTATGCGGTCGCTTTATCCTTTCGATAGAGCTGGCACGCGAAGCGTGACTGAGAGGGTACAAGGGTGCGATTTGTCCCGAACAAGAAGAAAACTCCAAAGCACCACGTTTGAGCTCAAACAGCTTGATGCTTTGGAGAAAATTTATTTTTGTTTGGCTAGCGCACCCAAGTACCCTCTCCACCGCTGACGCGGTCCCCCTCTCCCAAAGGGAGAGGCTGCTGTATCCGCTACGTTTGGCAATAGTTCAACAAACATTAGCCGTTATGATTCTGTTGTTTTTGCTGTTCAAGAACGGCCGCTGCCGTCTGCGCTTCGGCCTGGGCGCGTTTCGTGGCTTGCGGGGCGAGCTGCCGGTAGAGCATATCACCGAGGCCGATGCCGCCGGCTTCGGCCATCTGCTTCGCCATCTCAGAGTCGCGCATATCCTCGAAGATCTTCATGGCGTTGCTCTCGCCGAAGAGGCCGCCTTCGTGGACGGTCTGGCGCATTTCGCGGTACATCATATTGAGGAACATCGCCTCGAAGCCCTTGCACGCTTCCTTGAGCGCCTTGTCCTCTTTCGCGGCGGCCGCCGCGCTGTCGCCTGCAGCCGCGGCATTCTTCGCGAGCTGCGAAGCGCGCTTGGCTTCTTGGAGCATGGAGTCAAACGAAGCAGACGAGGCCGCAGCCTGTGCGGCTTCTGCGGTCATGTTTTGCTGGAGATTCGGCTGTGCTGCAAGTGGATTTATCTGCATATGAAGACACTCCTTTAGGCTTCAAACTACGTCTCCCCCTCTGGGGGAGGTGCCCCGAAGGGGTCGGAGAGGATAGCGGCTGATGACGTTCTCGATTCTATTGAAAGGGTATGGAATCTCTTAGGGCGTTCCCCTCTCCGCCTCGCATCCGCTCGGCACCTCCCCCAGAGGGGGAGGCTTTCAATATGCGCTTTTAAATCAGCTCAAGGTCGGCGTGGAGCGCGCCGCTTGCTTTCATCGCTTGCAGGATGGAGATCGTGTCGCGGGGCGTGGCACCGACGGCGTTCAGCGCGCCGACGATGTCGCTGACGTTTGCCGTCGCGGGCAGGACGATCGTGTTGCCCTGACCTTCTTTGACATTGACATTCGTGTTGTTCGCGACAATCGTGCTGCCGTACGACAGCGGGTCGGGCTGGCTGACTTCCGTCGTCTTCTCGACGCGGATCGACAGGCCGCCCTGCGTGATGGCGCATTCATCAACCGAAACGTTGCCGCCCATGACGATCGTGCCCGTGCGCTCGTTCATGACGATCTTCGCGATGGCATCCGGCACGACGGGGAGTTCTTCGAGGCTGGCGATGAAGCCGACGACGTTGCCACGATAATAGGCCGGGATCGAAATGTCGATGCGGCCGGGATTTGCGGCGCGCGCGATGGCGCCGAACTGGCTGTTGATCGTCTGCACCATACGCGAGGCTGTCGTGAAATCGGGTTGCGCGATGGACAGCGACAGCGTGCCGTCCTGCCCGAGGTCATCCTCGACGCTCTTTTCGACAATAGCGCCGTTCGGCGTCATGCCGACCGTCGGGAAGTTTTTCTGCGCCTTGTTGCCGGAATTGCCGACGATGAAGCCGCCCGTCGAGACCGGACCTTGTGCGACAGCGTACACTTCGCCATTGCCTGCCTGCAGCGGCGTCTGGATCAGCGTACCGCCCTGGATGCTGTCGGCATCGCCGATGGACGAGACCGTGACGTCAATCGTATCGCCTTCGCGCGAGAACGGCGGCAGCGTCGCCGTGACCATGACGGCCGCGACGTTGTCCGGCTTCAAGCTGCTCGGATTAATCGAGACGCCGAACGCCTTCAGCATATTGCCGATGCTCTGGACCGTCTCGAGCGCCTTGTTCGAGTCGCCCGTGCCCGCAAGACCGACGACGAGGCCGTAGCCGACGAGCTGGTTCGAGCGCACGCCCTGGACTTTCGCAATGTCCTTGATGCGCGTGACAGACGAGGCTGCATCTGCCGGTGCCGGCACCATCGAGACGGTGAATGCCGCCAATGCGAGTGCCGCCAAGATTTTTTTCATTCGAAACATATGGAACTTCCTCCGAAAAGGGGGTTGCTCGTCCTCAAGCCTCCCACTCTGGGGGCAATGTCATTAAGTTAAGAGACAGCCCTCCTCCTTGGAGGAGGGACAGGGCCGGCAGGCCCAGGGAGGATAAGCAGGCTCTTAGCGCTTTAGCGCTTAGAGATCGCTTATGCCGATTCATCGGCT
>Ga0256404_1003887_pt1 | contig 29344 bp, 21 predicted proteins | sample RumenRJG_01DNA_FD_185990 | JGI IMG/M metagenome (GOLD analysis project Ga0256404, IMG submission 185990) | Bovine rumen microbial communities from Lethbridge, Alberta, Canada - RJG_01 | ecosystem: Host-associated > Mammals > Digestive system > Stomach > Rumen | place: Canada: Alberta | collected...
TTTCAGGCGAGCAAAAATACTATCTTGCTGATTTGGGTTTTTACTTCTCAACAAATACGGATAACAGGATAAACTATGGTCCAGTACTTGAAAATATAGTTTATGTTTATTGCAGAGCAAAAGGATATTCTGTAAGTGTAGGACGCATTGGGAAGCTTGAATGCGATTTCATAGTAAGAAAAGACTTTATGGAGTATTCTTACATACAAGTTGCTATGACTATTTTGAACAGTAGGGAAACCGAAGACCGGGAATACCGTGCGCTCGAAATGATCAAAGATAATTACCCCAAGTATGTTATGACAACAGACTATCTTCTTCAGAACAGAAACGGAATAAAGCATGTAAACATATTGAATTTTATGCAGAACGGGCAAGAGTTCTAATTAGATAAAGTGCGAAAGAACAAGGGACTGCAATGAGAGTTTTGGCAGAAGATCAGTATAACGAACTTACGGAGCATATTAAGCAACTTGAAGCTGAGAATCAGTATCTCAAGAAACTGTTAGATGATGCCGGTATTCCGTATGACAAGCCCGACAATAACTCTGAAAAAGATGAACCGAGTGTAGTAAGCATCAAAGAAGAACTCATTACCAGAGAACTTGTCCAATTCTATTATTCGATGTTCAAGGGCCGAAGAGATGTTTATAGTCTTCGTTCCGGAAAGCCTAATGCCAAGACAGGAAAGCATGGCTATTACACCCAATGCGATAATTTTTGGAAGGCTGGGCTCTGCGGTAAGAAAGACGGCAAGAACACCAAATGCCAATCATGTCCCAATCAGAAGTACAAACCGCTGACAGGGGACGTTATTTATGCACATTTGACTGGTGTGAAGGAAGATTGTTCGGATGTAGTAGGGTTATATCCTGTTTGGCCGGATGAAACGTGCAACTATCTTGTTTTCGATTTTGATAATCACGATGAGAGTTCTAACTCAGTAAAATGGAAGGAAGAAGCCAATGCTTTGAGAGCAATCTGTGCAGATAATGATGTTCCCTGTCTGGTCGAAAGATCGCGTTCCGGCAAAGGCGCACATGTTTGGATGTTTTTCGAAAAGGCGATAAATATCAAGAAGGCTAGGCTGTTTGGTGCGGCTCTTTTGGATAAGGGAGCTGAGAGTGTTAACCAGCAGTCTTTTGATACTTATGATCGTATGATTCCCGCACAGGATAAACTTCCAGAAGGAGGTCTTGGAAATCTTGTAGCCCTTCCATTGCAAGGACGTGCGGTAAAGAACGGGAACAGTGTCTTTGTTGATGAAAAATGGCAACCTTATCATGATCAGTGGAGTGTGCTCAAGAATACAGGCAAGCTCAGTGAAACCTTCATAGATGAGAAATTGTCCTCATGGGGCAACAAATACAGTATAAGCAGCAATACCGACAACGAAATACCTGGACAAATATCAATTGATGAGACTCCGTGGGAAAACAGTACCAAATTTGAGCGCTCTGATACAAAAGGAACGGTTCGGATTGTTCTTGCAGATAAAGCATATGTGGATAAGACTGGTATTAAGCCGAGATTACAGAATAAGATCAGAAGATTAGCAGCATACAATAACCCGGAATATTTCAAAAATCAGGGAATGGGCATCTCAACCTTTGGGATTCCGAGAATAGTTTATTCAGGAGAGGATACTGAACAATTCATAGCAATTCCGCGAGGCTGTTTGAATAAACTCTGCAAGAACCTGAAAGCAGCAAAGATTGACTATTCTGTTGAGGATAAGCGTAACACGGGTAAAGAGATTAATGTTTCCTTTGCAGGCAAACTATATCCAGAGCAACAAGATGCCGTTACCAGTTTGACAGGACACGATTTTGGAGTGTTGGCTGCGGCTACAGGTTTCGGAAAGACGGTAGTCGGATCGTATCTGATCTCAGAACGAAAGGTAAATACTTTGATCCTCGTTCATACCAATGAGATTATGCAGAACTGGATAAATGACCTTGAGAGGTTTCTTGTAATTAAAGAGGATTATCCGCAGTACAAGACTAAGACCGGAAGGGTTAAGACCAGAAAGAGTTTGATTGGAAGATTGACAGGAGCTCATAATTCCATGACAGGAATTATTGATGTTGCCATGGTAACTTCTCTGGGATCCGGTGATTCAATAAAACCGTTTGTCAAAGATTATGGCATGGTGATAATGGATGAATGCCACCATGGTGCCGCAGAGAGCATAGAGGCAGTCTTATCTAAAGTAAATGCAAAGTATGTATATGGTCTGACGGCTACTGTTAAACGTGAAGACGGGAAAGACAAAACAGTGTTGATGCAGTTTGGACCTGTCCGTTTCAGGTTCACAGCCAAAGATAAGATCCGTTTGCAGGGAATGGAGCATATCCTTGAGCCTCGGTTTACACCGATCATTTCAACAAAAGAAAAACTGACGTTAAATGAAGCCTATGAAATTGTAGTAAACAGCGATTTTCGCAACAGCTTAATTGCTTCAGATATTGAAGCGTGTATAAAACAGGGACACACACCTTTGGTATTATCGAAGCGAAAAGCACAAATTGATGTTCTTTTCGAAAAGGTCAAAGATAAAGCCGATCACGTTCTTGTTCTGACGGGCGGAAAGAAACAGTCGGAGCGCAAGGAATTGCGGGAAAGACTCAGTTCTATATCGGAAAGCGAATCGTTAATTATTCTTGCGACCGGACAGTATATTGGTGAGGGTTTTAATTGTTCCCGTTTGGACATGTTGTTTCTAGCCATGCCAATAGCTTGGGACGGAAATGTGGAACAATACACAGGAAGGCTTAACCGAAGCCATGACGGGAAGAACAGGGTGACTGTTATAGATTACGTTGATCACCACATTGAGATGTTTGCCAACATGTATAACAAACGTCTTCGCACCTATAAAAGGATTGGATATGAGCTTTCGCAGGATGTCGAAAGAAAACCGGATGACAGATTTATCTATGACAGTGAAACCTATAGTGAAGTTTTTAGAGTCGATATCATTAATGCAAAAGCTGAAGCACTGATCAGCAGCCCATATGTGAGTACTCCCGGAAGCGAACGTCTGATTCGTATTTATTCTGCTATGAAAAGTAAGGACGCCTCAATTTCTCTTATTACATATCCGGCTTCACATTATTCTGATGACATTAAGGATAGGATTGAGAATATACATAATAGGCTTAATATGGCCGGCATAAAGGTATTGTTCGCTGATTACATTCCTTCACGATATGCTGTTATTGATAAAGAGATACTTTGGTATGGCAGCATGAATCTGGTGTCTAACATCAAAGAAGATGATGATGAGATGAGAATTGTCAGCAGAAGTGTGGCCAAAGCACTGATTGAAGAGTATACAACTGAATAAAAAGTACTGTGCTCGACATATTCTGCACAGAAGCAAATTTACCACACTGGACCTATTATTCTTGGGGTCAAACGGGGGTCAAAATATCAAAAGATCCTCTCAAAAGCCCATAAAATAAGGGCTTTGATTTTGTGTCAGTAGACTTCCATGATATACGAATAGTACTTTTATCATTTTTGGTTTCTTTCTATTAAATAGTTTCAGCCATTGTTTGTCTCGGACACTTGACAGAGCCAGGACAAAGCTACGGGGCAAGTGCTTTCTCCAAGCCCTCAAAACATCAGAAATGCTAAGACAGATCTTCCAATATGAAAGGCAACATGTATATCGGCACAAATTTGAGGTTATTGTCCTTTCTGACATCCTTTTGAGATAGAAGTATTGCCTGTGAAACCTGTTTTGAATATTTCTTACAAAAAGCATCTATGGACTCATGCTTTTTTGTAGCTGACGACTTAACTTCCAATGGAACAATCTTTGTCTTGTCCTGGAGCAAGAAATCAACTTCATAATAATGTGTGCTGTTTTTCTTTTCCCAGGTGTGATAGTAAGAAGCCCGGTTTGTCGAAGTGATCATTTGCGCTACTGCATTCTCATAAAGATAACCCAGATCGGCCGGTAACTTATCTCCAAGCAGTTTGCTGTATATACTTTCATCTGTTTTTGGAGATGCCTTGAATATCATTGTCGTAAACAGTCCGATATCAGACAGGTATAACTTAAAAGTATCATTATCTCTGGTCTGAGTTAATGTCATTCCGGGATTGAATGTATTGTAACATGCAATTACTGTCTTTGAATCCAAAAGGTCAGCCAGTCTTTCCTCATCTTTCTTAGTCTTTCGCTTTCCTGTTGCCCTTGAGATCATATATCTCTTCTTGTTTGTAGCTAGCTGACTGGGGATAGATTCATACATCTTTCCAATTAACCCGGAGCTGTCTATCTTCTTGAAATCATCAATATAAAGATTTATTATCTCCCGTTTTATCTTATCGATCTCAGTAAAATTCTTACCGTTAACATAGGCATCTACAGCCTGGGGCATTCCTCCAACGGCCATATATATCCTGAAATCCCTCATAAGCTTTCTGTTTGTGCCGTTGCCCACCTCAGATCCCATTTTATAGAGATCTCGAAGAACAGAGTATGTATCGTTTCCAACAGCCCACATAAATTCCTCATAATCCATAGGATATACAGGAATCCTATGCTCCTCGGAAGGAATAACAATATCCTTGACATTTTTCTTTATACTGATGAGTGATCCTGTTTCTATATAGTCATATGTCCCATCAGCAACCAGATATTTGATCGCCTGTCTCACCAATGGCTGACGTTGGATCTCATCAAAAATGATCACGGATTCCCTTGGATATAGCGTAACGCCCGTCACTGTCTGTAAGCGCAAAAAAAATAGTCGATGATCGGCTATATCCTCGAATATATCAAGTAGTTCCCTAGTAATGTTAGCAAAATCAACCTTTATATAGGATCTGTAGTTAACCTTAGCAAATTCTTCTGCTACAGTTGATTTTCCAACTCGCCTTGCACCTTCAAGTAAGGCAGCATACCTTGGTGCATAGTTATTTTTCCAATCCATTAGTTCTTCATATACTTTTCTTCTAAACATATAACGCCTCATTAACATCGTCTTATTGCTTCGCATTTGTTCAATACAATTCTAGTGCAAAAATGTCATTTGTTCAATATTTTTTCAAAGAGCTCGTGCCATTTCTTCACTATTTTCGATTTTTTCAGACTTCAGACTGATAATCTATCTGCCTAGAATCGTCTGCACTGTACCTTTCAAGATTAAGAAAGCAAAGGCAAAACCGCCAATAATACCGCCGACTATTATATTGACTGCCACGACTCCGATCATTCCCGCAAGATCGAACTTGGTCGGTACCAACCAGACACACATCCTATGGATCCCAAACGGGAGTCCGATGCATATCCACAATAGAAGGAAATTTATCCCTTCCGGTGTCTCGTGCCAAACGGCTCTTTGGAGCCCTGAAAAGCCCTGATATCAGTGGTTTTCGTCGACCGAGCAAATGTCGCCGTGATATATTAACTGCACAGGCCATAACATATTGCTGTTTCTAAATTGTTCAAAGTATTTTTATAGCCGATACATTATTTCTTTTAACTGATTACTTATAACTCATCCAACATCAGGAATTCACTGAGTTTATAGTGATATACCGTACTGGTTGAATAATCCAAATCGTCATTTGTTATGATGATCTTCTTTATTGAGTTATCAATGTTTGAAAAAGCTGAGAATTCTCTTTCGTAAGCCTTATCCTCAGCCACAGAATATGCGACTTGGATCAGATAGGTCTTGCCGTCTTTTTCTGCCCTGAAATCAATCTCTCTGCCTTTATTATCATATACAGTTACTTCATACCCCATGAACAGCAGTTCATTAAGAACAATGTTTTCCAGATTATGCGTAAGATCATATCTTGTCCCGGATACCCTGATGCTGTTCATCGATACATCTTCATCATAAAGTTTGTAATAATAATTCAACTTAGATTTGGCCTTTGGCGAGTAAAGAGCGACGTCCGCAATAACATATGCTTCCTTAAGATATCCAAGATACTTAATAACGGTTGGAACAGAAACGGATATGTTTTTACCTTTCATGTAATCCGATATAGACTTGGCGCTGAATACACGTGCGTTGGATATCAAGATATAATCTACGATTCTTTCAAACTCTTCCTTTTTGCGTATCTTATAACGGTTTTCAAGGTCGTTATATACGATCGTATCGTTCAGATCTGTAAGATAGCGTCTTTTTGCCGCAACATCATCCTGTGCAAGTGCGGCAGGGAATCCGCCCCAGACAAGATAATCGGATATGCTGTATTCTTTATTATTCTGCTCTGCATATTCCAGAATTTCCTTATATACGAATGGTCTTACCCGGAATGATATATATCGTCCAGATAATTCTTTGGTGAACTCTTTGGACAATAGTTTGGAATTACTGCCCGATATAAAGACCGAGCAATTCTTCAAGCGCAGAGTACGACAAGCTTCATTCCATTCCTTAACATTCTGTATCTCATCAAGGAATACATATAGTTTTTCCTTATTTATATACTTATCGACATAGTCGATAAGTGAATCAGCATCGGGAATCAGATTTCTTATCGGTTTAAGATCAAAGTCAAGGAAGAGGCATGACTTACCAGCTGCCTTTATCTCATCCTGAACCTGTTCCAGGATAACAGACTTTCCACATCTTCTTATTCCGGTAATAATCTTGATCAGATCACTATCGTAAAATGGTCTGATCTGCTTTAGATAGTGTTCTCTTATTACCATGTGGATACCTCCGATGCTATTAGTTCAAGATAATTCTATTTTAAGATTTTACCGATGTCAATAAAATCTTTAAATAGCATTTAAAGATAATTGCTCAACGGGTGAAATCTTTAAATAGACTATTTGCGATTAAATCAATGGTTTATTAAGGATTCGATCGATTATTCTCGTTCGTCCAACAAAAACGATCCCGGAAATATTATCCGGGACCGCGGTTAATCATATCGGGCGTCATTTGTAGTAAATCTCAGACCGTATCGTGGCTTATCGTTCTACTACAAAGCTTATCTACGCTGACACCTATTCTGCCGTGACAGACCATTAAAACCTTGATCATTAAACCACTAATCCAGTCTTTTGAAATAACGGGGATATTATAGCAGATGTGGGAGAAAGTATTATTCCAGCCCGAAAACCTGATGCAACAACACGTTGCTTGTTTTTGAAAGCCTGAGGCCGCATAATCAAACCATCAAAACACATAAGGAGCTAGATTATGGAAACCAAAGATGTACTTAAGAAGATCCGTGAAGAGAATAACCTTACTCAGGAACAGTTCGCAGAAAGAGTATTGGTAACAAGACAGGCTGTAAGCCGTTGGGAAACAGGCGAGACCCAGCCTAACAACGAGACATTGAAGATCCTCTCCCGTGAGTTCAACGTATCGATCAACACATTGCTCGGAAGCCCTAGGCAGCTTTATTGCCAGTGCTGCGGCATGCCCCTTAACGAGGACCTGAATATCAGCCGGGAACCGGACGGTTTCTTTAATGAAGATTACTGCAAGTGGTGCTACACAGACGGCAAGTTCATGTATTCCTCAAAAGAAGACCTCCTCGACTTTCTGATCGAGCATATGCCCAATCCCGAAAACATGGACGACTCTGATCGCCGCCTCCAATACGACGGATGGCTGTCCCAGCTGAAGCATTGGAAAGAGTGAGAAGCAGGATTATTCCGAAAAACAACTAGAACTAGCAGCAAGCGCCCGGAGACAATGAGTTTCCGGGTGCTTTGCTATATAGGAATGAATCCTAAGCAAGTATTTTTGCCAAATGTTTACAGTATGGTAATTGAGTATCAAATGAGAATAGGGAGATAATTACTATTATTTACCCAAGAGAGAATAATTAGTTATTCTTACATTTTAAGGTATTTGCGATCCTATACACATCCGGGAGGAACAAAATGAAGAAAAAGATTTTAGCGGCATCACTTACAGCTGTATTGTTGATGACTGCTTGCAGCCAGACGAATTCTACATCTGTTTCAATGACTGAGCAGACAACCACAACTACTGAAACAACTGTTAATACAACAGTAGAAACTACCACTGAGACCACTCCGGGAGTTACATATTCAGACGATATGCTTCCGATGACTATTAAGGAAGTTGCGGACTCGATCACCACGGCAATGGGTGATGATTATTATATTATGGATGATAAAGACTTTTGGAAAAAGGTAATTGATGGCACTGATGGTGTTGTTGATTATATGACCTGCGGTAGGACCAGTGAATTAAGTGAAAAAATAAAAGGACATAATTATCTTTATATAGTCTTTGAAATATATGAATTTGATATGCAATCCGATGCATATAAAAACATTCTAAAGACTAATACATTTAAAGATAAAAATGGTTTTGACATAGAAGTTACAGCTATAAATAAGCAATATGTTTTAGTTACTTTCGCAGCTTTAGGAAATGATCTTTCCATTAGCGCAGAAGATATGGATGCTGGAGAAAAAAAGCCACCATTTACAATAGGAAATACACAAGCAGGTTACGATGCCTTTATTTCGCTCAAATAAGCTATTTATACACATATATACGGAAAGAGGTTGCCCAATCGGACAACCTCTTTTTACCAATATTCGTAAGCAATCCAGAATAATAAGATGTAAGTTCGCCCCCCATTTTTCTCTCATTTCTGTTGCCGTTTTGATGCTGAAACGAAGATAATTTGAAAAATCCAAAGTTTACCCTATAAACGTAGCCGGATGGCAGATCCTGTATTCCGGCCAACAAAAACGTTAATGGGGAAAACGATAATGGGTACAAATAGTTGGTATATAACTGAGAATAACAGTGGTTATACAGATTTTACTTATACGGATTTTTCTGAGATCAGCAGTAATACTCCAGTCAGACACAGAAGTGCCAAGAAGGTAGCCAAGCACAAGGCTAAGAAGAAAAGCTCTGCAGGCAAGGTATTTCTTAGCATTTTGGGCATTCTAGCCATTGGTATTGTGGCTTATCTCATAAAAGATAATGTTATTGAATCCTGCGCTACCATAATCAGTGAAGGCAATTTTGCTGCAGGCATAGTCAATAATGCGGCCGCAAAGCCTGAAAAGCTATATGAAGAGGCTTATAAGAGGACTTCTGAGAAGGCTTCTTACAGCAAATCTTCTCCTGCATATGAGATCGCAAACAGTTTATTAGCGGAATCTCTTAAGCGTGATAACGATGTTGATACAGCCTGGGAGATTTTTAACTGGGTACATTCCAATGTTTACTATCAGCATGTATCTGAATCCATGACCTTTGAAGAAGCAGCTTTCAGGGGATTAACAAGAAAAAGCGGTGACTGTTATGTCTCTTTTGCTTGTGCCAAGATACTTCTTGACTGTGCTGGCATTCCTAACCTTATGGTAGAAAGATATCCTATCGTAAAGAGTGCTCACTACTGGAATCTTGTTCAGCTTGAGGGTAAGTGGTACCACTGTGATGCTACAGTGTTCAAGGATCACCCTGATCTTTACTTTATGTGTACAGATATGGAGATCGCAGACGACCACCACAATTTCAAGAGTGCACTCTATCCTGAGCGTGCAAAGGATTCTGATGCTCTTCCTAACCAGTACGATGCTCAAGGAGGAGATGTAGTTGTAGATGGTCCTTACACAGCAGGTCCTAATAGACCTGGACCTAATGCTGATGGTCCATTAACATACGGTGATACGCCTGGAGAAAGACAGGATTATCCGGAATATCAGAGCGATGATGGGGTTGTTTTTGAAGAATGAGCTTGTATAGGCAGGTACTAGCATTAAATATAGAAGAATGGAAAAGAGGATGTCCCTAGGGACATCCTCTTCTATTAACCCATATTCAGTAGATAAGAATTACTTCTTGCTCTTCTTGGAAGAGTTAACCTGATCCTTGAGTGCCTTACCAGCCTTGAACTTAGGAGCTGTGCAAGCTGCGATCTTTGTAGCAGCACCTGTCTGAGGGTTACGGCCTGTTCTAGCAGCTCTCTGAGATGTCTCGAATGTACCGAAACCTACGAGCTGAACCTTACCGCCGTTCTGAAGCTCATCACCAACTGTCTCGATGAAAGCCTTAACTGCTGCATCTGCAGCTGCCTTAGAAATACCAGCCTTAGCTGCCATAGCATCAACTAATTCCTGTCTATTCATGAATAGATCCTCCAAAATTGTGTTTTATGTCACTAAGAAAAAGCACATTTCAAAGCAACGAGGCTCATTATAACCATCAAATCTATTTTATACAAGGCAAAATTAAGGCGGTTTTGGGAGGGGGGGGGAAGTAGCATGCTAATTGATCTGTTTCGTATAGAATTCACTATAATCCTGTTCTACGGTGTTATCGTGACTGCTCTGAAGGCCATAGCCACACTGTAGATAGTGGAAGATGCTATACAATTCTTCATGCACTGGTGGCAGGCTTTGGTTGATTTCGTTGTGGGTGTGATTGGCTTTGGTCACAAGGTAGCTAATATCAGCAGCCTTATTCCGAACCCTACGGCATCCGGTATCGTATTCTGGATGCTTTGATACTCATATCCGTTATAGTGATTGAAATCGTAAAGACTCCAATCAATCAGGCTTATGATCAAATCTTCGGAGATGCTTTCCGTGAATAAAAAGCTAAACAAAAAGAAAAGACAGGAAAATCGACAACTATCTATATCATATCAAGCAATCCAAGAATTACTTCGCAGAGTGCATGACATGAAGAAAAGGCAATCGCCTGTGAGGTGACGAAACAATTATGCCCACGCCAGAGTTAATCTGGCGTGTTTTTTCTGTTTATAAAACATTACTTTTTATTATTTTCGAAATGAGTTAGGTATTAGTACGTTTTATGTCTCACATCTTTTGATACAATTAAGATGGTGTATAACATGAAACAAAGATAAATAACAACAAATAATAAAAAACAACTTGATTTGGACGGAACAATGATAAGATATTTTTATATTTTATATGAGGCAAAAGAAAATGACTGAAAGTAGTATTGCAGAAAAGTGGGTAAGTATTGAAGAGGCAGCGTCTTATCTCGGCGTTAAACCGGTTACCATTAGGGACTGGATCCGCAAAGGCAAAGACATACCTGCACACAAGATTGGTAAGCTATGGAAGTTTAAAAAATCTGAACTAGACGAATGGATAACAAGCGGTAGAAGCGCTTTGATTAATTGATAATATCATTCAGTTGAATATATGGAGGTTCGAATGGAACAACTTACGCTATTAGAATATGAAGCTTCTGTGAAAGAATGCAAAATAGCAAATCCCTCTGACTTGTCTGATAGGATTAGTGGCTCTAAGGCTATGCAGTTGCTTGAATTATCAAGACATACTTTTGATAGGATAGTCAAGGATGGTGTTATCCATCAATATGTTGATGGAAAGAAAAAGTATTATGTATTGTCTGAATTGAAAGAGTTTATGACAACGACTGAATATAAAGAGTTATCCGAAGGAACTGTTGATAAGCGAAATACATTGAACGATCTAACAGGTAAAGACTGGTTACCAGAAACTAAAAGTTTCTTCTACCAAAAGGGACTAGGAGCGGATAGTCCTGATGCTCAGATTGAGAAGTTACATCCGGCTCCTTATTCATTCCAGGACATTGGTCATTTAGTTCGCTTTTTTACTAAGAAGGGAATGCGTGTTCTAGATCCTTTTGGTGGTGTTGGATCTACAGCCAAAGCTTGTGAAATAGATGGAAGACTATGTACGAGTATTGAGCTCTCTCCTAAATGGCATGAACTGTCTATTGAAAGATTAGAAAAAGAGGTAGGAAAAGGCTCTAGCAAAAAACATACATTTATTAACGGTGATTCAATTGAAGAGTTGAAGAAGCTAGATAATGAATCTGTTGATTTTGTTGTAACCAGTCCTCCGTATTGGGGAATCCTGAATAAACTTGACCAGAAAGTTATTAAGAACAGAGTGAATAATAATCTTGAGACAAAGTATTCTGAGGATGAAAAGGATCTTGGGAATGTTTCTGATTACGAAGAATTTCTCGATTTACTTATCAACAAGGTATTTCTCGAATGTGCAAGAGTTCTCAGAAATGGCAAGTACATGGCACTGGTTGTATCTGATTTTAGAGATAAATCTGATTTTATTAGCTTTCATTCTGATCTGATATCTAGAATGAATAAGCACGATATTCCAGGTGGAGGGTACTTAAATCTGCAAGGGGTAAAAATACTCCTTCAAAATCATAAGAGTTTGTTACCTTATGGTTATCCATTTGCCTATGTAGAAAATATACATCACCAGTACATATTGATTTTTAAGAAAGAGGCTAAACGGAAATGAAATCATATGAAGGTGTAATATGTGGTGATTCCGACCGAATAATAGATGAGATGATTCGGGCAGGAGAAAAATATGATCTCATATTAACGGATCCTCCGTATAACATTAATAAGGATTTTGGTAACGATTCAGATAAGCTCTCTGTGGAAGAGTTTATTGATATTACTAACAAGCGAATTGAAAAACTGAAGAAAGTATTGAATCCATACGGAAGTATTATATGGTTTGGTATACATGATTATATAGGGTATATCCAGATTGCTATGTATAATGCTGGATTAAGTTATAGACGAGTTAATATATGGCATTATGAAAACGGTTTTTCTCGTTCGACAAAAGAACCGGCCACGCATTATGAACCATTCATTTGGTTTTCTATGAGTCCAAAGAAATGGACCTATAATTGTGATGAAGTACGAGTTCCATATAAAAGCACGCAAAGGTTGAAGTCTCCTGTTAAATACAAAGGATCGGATGGAACCGAAAAAATATGGAGACCAAATCCCAAAGGATCCATGAGAGGTGATATATGGGATTTTCCAACTCTAGCGGGTAAAACATTTGAAAAAGAAAAAACTTCGCATCCGACGCAAAAGCCAGAAGCATTGATAACAGAAATAATCAAAGCCTTCTGTCCGATGAAGGAAGGTAAATTTGAAGGAAGAATTCTCGATCCTTTTCACGGATCCGGCACTTTAGGCGTCTGTTGTGAAAAACTTAACAAGCTAGGAAATAACATTACATGGACTGGAATTGAACTCGAAGAAAAGTGGTGTGATATCGCGCGAGAAAGGTTAAGCCGCATATAGTAGGAGGCGAATATGATTAGATTTAGAAATCCTTCAAGTAGTCTTGAAACAATGCTCGCTAGTTTTGAACAACTATATAACGAGTTACATGAAAAAGATTATTTCACTAACGACGATATAGCGTTGGTATTGGCTAAAGCGAATCTTATGGCTTCGTCAGGTTTTACGGGGGATGCAGCTCTTTCGTTAGGATCCAACAAAGATAAAAGTCGTGATAAGACTTACAACAATGCCAAGATGTTCGCAGAAATTTATAGATTACTTGGATTGATTTCTGTAGTTAATAACGTTTCATCTAATTATCGCTTTACTTATATCGGTGAGCATATGGTTGTTCAAGGTGCGGACAAAAAAGCGATAGTTGAACAATGTGTTCTGGGAATGAATAATCCAAACAGAATTATGGATGTTTCCTATGATGAATCGGTTAGATTCTTCTCTTGTGTTCTATTAACAATGAAAGAATTGGATGGTGTTATTTGTAGAGACGAGATGATACTTGGACCGATGAATGTGAATGATAATTCACCGGAAGAGTTTAATTCGATGATAAATTACATTAAGGCGGTGAGAGGAAATCATAGAAAACTTCAGGCTGACCTTCAAAAAATGGCAGCATCATTACAATCCAATAAAAAGGATGGTATGACAGTTACATCTGTTCAGAATTGCACTAGATTTCCTATTTCTGTTTTGAAATATTGCAACTGGGTAGAAAGCGAAAACCTAAATATCTATGGTAGAAGTGTTAAGTTCATGAAACTAACGCAGCATGGTTATGACACGGTTGACCGCCTAAAAAAGATGCATGATATTCGCTTAATTGACTATGAAAACAGCTCTGAAAGTCAGCGGAGAGCTCTTATACGATTAGGAACATATCAGATGCTTGCTCGCGCAAATTTTAATCTTGATTCTGTTATGGACGAAGTAAATGAAGATGAAGCCGAAGTAAAGGACATTCTTGAGGGTAAGGAAATCCTTTTTTCTCCATATCAAACTCTCGAGTATAAGGTTGTAAACCAAGCTATGAATATAGTCATAGAGTATCAAAACACTGGTGGTGCGCAAGATCAGCAGAAACACCTTATAGGGAAGATCTTTAAGGAGATGGTAGGACGAGAACAAAATGTTTCTATTGATAGAAATGTTAATTTGAAGCCGGAGTTAATAACCAATGATGTTTCGCTGTTTTCTGAACATGTTCATAAGTTATACGATCAGCATAAGGATATAACACATATTACAAAAATGATTGTAGATGAGCACGTCAAAGATAAGAAAACAGAGTTTTATCCACTGGTTGAGACCTTGTTTAGAATTATCGGTTTTGATTGCCATAAATCTAGAGACGGTGTAAACGGCGAGAGATGGGATGCAATGATACGAGATCCTCAAAGAAGTATACCGATAGAAATTAAATCTCCTACGGAAGAAATGCACATTTCGATAAAAGCAATAAGGCAGGCTTTAGAGAATAAAATCATTCTTTTATCTAGAAAAACGTATGTTACTGATAAAAAGAGCTCAACTTTTGCTGTTGGGTATTTTCCGCCGAATGATCGTGCAGAGGTTTCGGATCTTATTAGCGATATTAAAAAGACCTATGGATACAGCATCGCTGTTTTTGATATTGGATCGCTGATAAATGTCGCAGCAAATATAATTCTTTTTGGTAAAGGAATTGATCATGAGAAATTGTATGAATTGGAGGGTATTGTAAATGTCGAAAGTATTAAGTGCTAACTATATTCAGACAGAATTAAACATTTATACGAATGGGAAAATACGCTCTTTATCATATAAGCCAAACGTCGAAACTGAAGTTGAATTCTGCAACGGAAAAAGAACTAAAGCCGGATGTTTAAACTGCATTCATCCTCGTTGTATGAGTCTATCAGATAATGATATTGAGTGTGTTGAGTTCCCTGGGATAGCTCATGATATGAGTAAAACAGTTTGTCCGGTTAATGCAATCACTTGTGGATCATCATCTATTTCGATCGATAAAAACAAGTGTTTTGGATGCGGTCTTTGTATTTCGAGCTGCCCAGCCGGAGCTATTTATATGAAAAATGGAAAAGCTGAGGTTTCTTATGCAGACAAGAAACAATTAAAGACACTTCCTGTAAATGAAGATAATATAAGAAAACAAGATGATTACCTTGCTCAGATTTGTGACTCAAAGGTTGAAGGTATTATTCAGCGTGAAACAGAGAGAATATTTGAAAATATATATAATGCGATCAAACAAATGTCTCAGGAAGAACAGAATATACTTGCTAGAAATCTTCTGATAAGGCTGGGGAATCATGCAACCCTAGCAAGACAGGGAAATGTCTATATGAGAATGGATGGTTTTTATAGCAACAAGAAACAATTTGGCGTAGTAGAAGTTGAGACTGGAGCAGATATGCTTGATGTATCAAGGGCGATCCTTGATGATGTTGCTGTCATTAATGTAAGATATGGAGTAAACAAAAATGAGAATCATCCACTTGCAATTGTTCTCAGTTTACCAAATAAAAGAACGGATTATTGGCAAGTGTTAAAAGACATAAAGAAAATAGTAAATATGCCAATAGGAACTATAACCTTTGGAGCATTGATAATTCTATTATGGAATAACAAAGAGGTAGGTGACTTTAATCAGTTTTATATTGATGTTGATAATTCATCGATAAGAAATAAAATATCGGATTTAGTTGGTAGATCTATAGAGATTGGAGACGGTTTTTGTGGGATATTAGAGAACAGCAAGTAATTTTTGCTTGTGATATAGAAATATCTGATTAAGCCACCAAAAAGCCACTAAAATTTGAACTCAGACTTTTTAATAGAATAATGCAGAACTGTGTTTTCTGGTCCAGCTTGTGGTCTGAATAGTTATAAAGATTGTCTTACTCAGATGATGTAATTAAAGCACAGGGGGGGGAGATGATCTTTTTTAATATTTTTCTCGTCGGAAATATATTTGATAGAAGTTTATAAGAATATACTAAACTTCTGAGTAATTTGAGAGACTATTTATAAGTTGGTTTTGCTATTAATATATTATGAATACTTAACTCAAAGAGTTATGATGGAACGAATAGAGGCCTTGAAATGGCAACAGAAATTAAAAAGGATATAAAAAAAGTATTATCTAGAGTTTGGTTTACTGAACTTGACGATGAGGTTTCGGGTAGTTCTCAGCGAGATCCTTTAGGACTGCAATCCATATGGGCATATTATGGTGGACGAGTAATAAAACATATTACTACTGTAAGTAATGATATCCGTGGATTTCGTGAAACTCTGTTATGTCTTGACATATGTTCAAAGTATCAGAACGAGAATAATGATGATAGATATAGTTATAAAGAACTAATTCTGTGTTTTGAGGAGCTTTTTATATATTCGGCGATAAAAAAGGATAAGGAAAACCATACAGAAAAAGCTCGTGGCCTTATCGGATATGATAATGGTCGCAGTAAGTTTGAATCAAGCAGGAAAAATCCTGTAATCTCACCACAAAATACTGTTCTGGCGAGCCAGATTTCTCTTGGCTATTATGGACGGTATAAGACACCACTTTATTCAATGAGCATTATTAACGGTATGAATAGAGTGCACTCAAGGTTCATAAACGTCCCATCATTATATGGTGATATTCAATACCAGGAATTGTATAAAGCCTTTAAAATCTTTATGGATAAGAGATCAGTAAAAACTTTCGATTCTTTTACTGGAGTTGATTGTATGGTGGATGCGGTTTGCGGTCCTTTTAGAGAAGGTGAAAAAGAGTTCTGGTTAGATAGACTACAAGTTTCCGGAAAAGATGAAGATATATTAATGAGGGAATGTTATGAACGCTTATCGGAAGATAATACCCCCGAACAATTGCTATCCGCACTTAGAGAACACCCGGAGGTAAATGACATTCTTTGTGTTGAACCATATTTGCTATGTGTTGAAGAGGTCTTTTACAAAATGTTAAGTAATGGAAATGTGTCTGCCATTAATTTTGATTCAGAAAAGCATTATTCAAGATTGCAAGAATTTAAGAGTGCCTCAAAACCGGAACGACCAGCGGCTGATAGTTTATCACGTAAGTACAATCTTTTGCTGAAATTGGATCCGCACGAAGAAACATACTTATATAAAATCTACGAATACCATAAAAAAGTATGCGAGTATAAGGGCAGCGGTTCGTGGCTCAATATAGAGAATGATCGTATACAGCAGATGGTTCAGATGAATGTTAGCGTTGATTTGGATGAGTGGAATAGAAACTATTACCTGAGAGCGTTTAAAGATATAAAGGATAGCATTAAAAGAATAGAGAATGGTGAATAATGAGCGGTATTAGTGAGTGTAAAATCAGAGAAACGCTAAAACTCATATATGATTCGTATAGTGAAGTGGATGATTTCATATTCACAACGTATAATTTTGACCCGGATTTCTTTGAAGAGCATATTGTTACCTACTTAATGGGTAACGAGGGTAAGATTAAAACAGTAGGACTTCTCAATGAAGCGAATGATTGGATAAATAACAATCATGTATCCATATATTATGATAGGGGGGCTCTTATTGCCGGATCAAGCCCGCTTACCATGAATACATATCCACAAATGATTAATAATGGAGTTTTCCATCCGAAGATTATAGTTATATTTGGTACGAATAGAGATAGCAATCAGAAAAAAGCACATCTGATAGTTTCTTCTTGTAATCTTACAGTTTCAGGTTATGGTCATAATCGGGAAGCATTTGCTGCAATTGGAATCCAATCACATGAAGTGGCTAGAAGGTTATTGAAATTTATTGAAGAGCTTGAAAAACATAGCGATGCTGATCATTCAGAATTAAAACGATATTTAAGAAAGGATTATCCAACGAATAATAATATCGAATTCTTTTGGAATTATGGTGGTCTTGCACGAAGTGAACGGAATCTTGTAGATAGGCTGAAGGAACTTCCTAATGGTGATACATATATTATCTCTCCTTACTATGATGAAACAGGTATATGTAATCTCATGGAAGAAGTATCAACATCGGAAAACAGAACTATAATTCCAGCAAAAGATAGAGATTTTTACAATATTAGCGATTCTGAACGAGATGCGATCAGATCAAATGGGATCAACCTTTCCGAACTCGTTTCTGAAGGCAACGTTCCCCGCTTCGCACATGCAAAGATTCTTATAAAAGGTCGCTATGTAGTGGTTGGCTCTTATAATTTTACAAGCCAAGCGTTGAAAGGTATTAATGCAGAAGCAGCTTTGATTTTCAAGCAAAAGAGTGTCACTGTTCCAGATTTGATTCCAGTAGAAGATTCAAGATTTCCTGCTGCTGATGATTTGAGTGAGAATAGAGATGAAGCTACAGTGAATGAATCTTGTTACATTATCGTGATTGTGGATTGGAGCGAAGGCAAAATATCTATTAAATCACAGCACCTTGATGCAAATAACGAGTATATATTAAAAATACCTTTTAGTGTATTTGAAGCAATAATCAAGAAAGAAGAAACTGAGATAAAGATTAGTGAAGAACTGGAGCAAGTATTGATTACCCATAAACACTTTGTTGTATATAAAAACGGGTTAAAGGTTTTTATCGGTTTGATTCAGGAGAAGAATTGGCAAGAAGCTCGCCCTGAGATCGGCTGTTCTAGTCTCGAGGAAGCTATTGCTGGGTGGTATGTTTTCTTGCCTGGGGAGAGGAGATTAACGGAAGCATACTCTGATTTAACTCCACTTCCGACAGCAGATGATGAAAATGGTGAAATCCGTGTTACTGTGAAACAGGATTCAGAAGATTTGTTCGATAATTACTATCTAGTGGCACAGTCTTTTGAAAATCTAATTTCAGAAATTGAAAAACAGAAGGAATATCTTTATGCAGATGCGCCCACTGTTAATAAGGGTGTGCGTTATCGTGAATGGGAACGGAAGCGTAATAATGCGACTAAACAATTATACGGGGCATTCAAAACGAATCCTCAAAGCATGGTCAAAATCCTAGGTTTCTTACAGAAGAAATTAGACGATGAAACTGCAATTAATAAGGATTTTGTTTATTTGTGGCTTGTAGCACTGTATCTAAGAAGAGTATATACCGTGTTGCCTAAAAATCTAGAAGCCATTAGTCTTTATAGTCATGAAAGACGTGCTTTCTCTTCAAGTGTCAGAAAAATAATTGAAAAGTGCGAAAAAGAATTAAAGGTGAATTCTGCCCGTCAAGAATATATTGAATGGGTAAAGAAAGAGTTGTTTATTAAAAGGAAATAATAGATGTTTGATCATATAGATTTAGATAGTGTAAAAATAATAATGGATTTCGCCGGGCATTCAGATTTGTTTGGTGCAGATAGTACTGTTCCCGAGCTTCAGTGCCAAGGAGTTACTGCATTATGTAATATTTTGCACGAGCACGATAGGCAGTATGCTTATTTGGCCGATGAAGTTGGGATGGGGAAAACATATCAGGCATTAGGCGTTATTTCAATGCTACTGAAGGAAAAACACGATGCAAAAATATTGATTATTGCTCCTAACGAATCGGTTCAAAACAATTGGCAAAAGGAAATAAAGCGTTTTTACAAGAATAATCTAAATACAAACATAGAAATACCAGAACTCTTGGATGTAAACAAATGCGATTCAATAGAGTTTATTAAAGATTATCTATCTAAAGATAAGAAGATCTCAACAATTACACTAACTAGGATTTCTTCATTTTCTGCTGTTGGTGTCAAATTGGCACAGCTGGGTGGACATAGCGATATAGATTCTGCAGCAATTAGGGTAAGAAGTATATCTGATGGGCTGTTCTATTTGACAAATAATGCTTTGATGATTCAACGAGGGACAGTTGATTCGTTTAATGCGGGAATAATATGTGGTCGTTTCTTGCGCAAGTATTCGCCAAAGTTTGACCTAGTAGTTATAGACGAAGCTCAAAATATTAGAAACGTAAACAATGCAACAGCCTTTTTGAATGCTTGGTTGGGACTAAGACGCAAGATAGAGATAAGAGAAAAGAGCTATGCAAAGATAGAGGCAATTAATGAAATTATAAACAGCATTCCGTCTTATTCGTTGTCTTTTCCTGATAAACAGAAATTTTTATTAATGAGTGCAACGCCGGCTCATCGAAGCATTGAGTCTTTAAGAAGTCAATTATTCTATTTTGAGAAAACAGTAAAGACGACGCTGGAACATAAGGATTTAGAAAAATTCCTTATAAGAAGACTCCGTACATATTGTGGTGAAAGTAAATATGATGTAAGGGAAATAAAGACAGATGATGTCATGACCACGATGGGTGTTGAAGAACGTATGCTTCTTGCTCTTGTCCAAAGCAGACTCGCACAGGAAGGTAGAAAGAACAATTCTACGTTTAAAATCGGTTTTTTGGAGACTTTTGAAAGCTACAATCCGTCTAACTCACAAGAAGAGGCAGATGAGGACGAATCATTGAGCAAGATAAAAAAAGAGTTTGAGAATGGTGGGTCAGAGAACAAATATGAGAAGGGTTCTGCAGCCGATAAGGTGATGATAGACGAAATCTCAAAATCATATGAACGATCATTTCATACTAAAGACGGCCCCCCACACCCCAAGCTTAACTATATGGGTAAAAAGGTGAAAGAATCACTTGATAACAATACTGAAGTTATTCCGGAAAAATCTCTAGTTTTTGTAAGGAGATTGGCTTCAGTAAGGGAACTTGTAAACAATCGAGCCGCTCCAATATATGAACATTCGATTCTTGAGTACTGGAAGGAAAAACTTGATTTGAAGGATTCGTCTCTCCTTACAATTCAGAAGTGCTTTGAAGAAATGTATGGTTCCCAGATTAAACAAGACACAGAACAAGAAAGTGCAGAGGAACTAGACTCAGAAATAACGGACGAAGACTATGATGATAACAATGAGAATAAAGATGATAACAACATTGTTAGTCCATTTAGAAGTTGGATAGCTTTAAAAAAGAATAAAGATAACAAGAATAATACATATAGTTCTGTTTCGAGATTTAAGAAAACGATGTTGAACAACAAGCATAATGCTTATCTGTTCGAAGAAAACTATCTTCGTACATATTCAACTGTTAGGCACTTTCACGATTCAGATTATGATTCGTTTGTTGTTTCTTTGGTTACAACCGATTTAGTTGAGGAAGTCAATAGATATATCGAAGCTGATGAAACACGTTATATCTATGCTAAAAATGACAAAAAGAAATCCAGCGATTTTAGGGTTTTATGTTGTTATATTGCCCTTAAAGTGTTTGATCCTCAATTAGCTGATTCTTTAGCAACGTTTTATAAAATAACAATACCAGCTGTTTTGCACGTTCCCTCAAAGCAATATGCATCTGTAACAGAGGTGAAAAATGCACTTTCTTTAGCGCGCACATTTTCTTTTTGGAATTACCTTCCCAAAGAGTGGAGAACGAAATACCCTTGGTTAGATTTAATGTTTAATGCGGAGTCTTTTGCCAAAAGAGAAGTTGTAAAGAGATGGATTGAAAAGTATCTAAAGTCGAGTGAGGCAATACTTGAATTATTATATTGTTATTGCAATAGAGGAAAAAAGGCGTTCTCAGAGTTAGTATGCAATACAATATTAGGGGCTGATAATCCTCACGGCCGAAGGATAGAATTACTATTGACATCGGAAAATACGGATCTTATTTATCGACAACTAATTGGTGATGAAAAGATAGATTATAGGTACAATCCTACTTTTATGAACGATCAGTCTTGGGTTGTTGGAGCAGTTGGTGGCAATAAAGGTAATGAGGCACTGATAAAAAGATTTAACACACCATTCTATCCTGATGTAATAGTGTGTACAGATGTATTAAAAGAAGGTATTAATCTTCACTTGTTTTGCAATAAGGTTTATCATTACGGTTTAGCATGGACACCTGGAGATCTTGAGCAACGTGTGGGACGAGTAGATCGCTTTTTCAGCAAAACTTATAGAGCACGTGCTCGAGGCGACAGAGAAGCTAAAATTTGTGTTAATTACCCTTATATGGGAAAAAGTATAGATGAACAACAGCTGAAAAAAGTCTTAGAGTTCAAAATGGCTGCCGACCCGTTAATGGACTCAAGTTCATCTACAACTAAGTCAATTGATGTATATGCGCTGAATGATACGCCTGTTCAAAAGTTAGCAGAATATATACCACCAGAAAACGAACAAACAGTATGTCCGTATTCGGGAGAACAGTTTTGGAATAAACAGGAAACTTAGTAGAGAGGGGATAATTACAGCGGAAGATCATCAATACACATGTAGTAGACACCTAGTCTCTTGATCCGTTTCGCCTCATCATGCTTGATGCGGATCACCTCATAAGGCTTCCTTTTTAGCCTAGCTAGGAGAGCAGCCAGCGTTCCGCCCCAAACGATAATAATATTACTTTCCACGTGATTCAATCTCGTCTTTGATATTTGCTGTATGCGCCTGTAAATCAGCTTCGAACCGGCCCTCAAAAACTTCTTTTGCCAGAACAGAATAAAAGGCCTTCTTTGCAGTGTAGTTTAGCCAGTCAACGACCATAGAAGTGACGACACTGAAGCTGCTAACCGGTATGTAGTAAATAATCTTGATCTCAGACCCGGTATATTCGATCATAGAAGACAAAAAATAACTGCCCCGTACGGTTCTTGAGACTTTCTGATAAGGCTAAGGTGCTTTATATGTACCTGATAGTCAGAACAGATGATGAAGGTGCTGTTGAAGCATTTCCTGCAATGATCCTTGTCGGGGCCGGGACAGAAGAACTTGATGAAATTATCAGCAAGAACTTTGTCGTTAGACTCAATGATGATGACGTGGTATTGATCAAGGATTTCTTCGAACAGAATATGCTCCGATCTGACAGGACTAAGGTATCGAGATTCCGTGTGGTTATCACATATCACTGCCTGCAGCTTCGATCATGTTCAAGACGAAGAAAATATCGCGAATACTCTCCGGAGCTGATAAAGGAAATACGTAAGTTCAAGCATTTTACTGAGATGCAGTCTTTTTGCAGGAAGTACAGGCTTGATAAACCTGAACAGGTGGAAAACCTTATAACAGCGCTGCGGGACAGAATCTCGGATATTGCTAAAGATCGAGATGAAGATCGTAGACTACAGCGTCATTATGAAAGAGCAGGGATGCCGGGATATGCGAACTACTATAGGCTTTCAGCTCAGGAGAAGACAAAGAGGATGAGACCGCTCTATCAGGAGATTCACATGTGTGAGGATATCCTAAAGGCGGAACCGGGTATTCGGGCGATGACTTTAGGTCTTGTTAAACAACGCGTTGACGAAGAAAGCAGGAGACAGGCGAGGCAATACCTTGCAAAGACCAAAAATAGTAGAACACGTATCAGATAAGGAAAACCCCAATGTTCTAAGTGGAGCACTGGGGTTATCTCTTTTAAGAAATCTGCCAATAATTCTGCTGATTTCAATTTGGTCATTGACGGGTTCAACTTAGTCATTTGGGCCCAAATGACTAAGTTGAATATGCCAAATATAGGATTTCGATCTTCAAAATACACTCAAGATTCATTGATTCCTATATTATAATTAAGATATAAATTGAGCTGCGGACCTATTGAAGTCCCATTAATGGCACATCTCATTAGGTAGAATTATGATGAGGAAGAATAAATACAATTGAGGAGAGCGTTATGGACGATAGCATTTTTTTGAATAACAAAGTTGATATCTCATCTGAAAGAGCAACAATATGGAGAGTCTGCAATCAACTTAGGGGACCTTACGGCTCTACGGATTATGCTAACATCATAATTCCATTTACAGTACTCCGCAGATTCGATTGTTCGATAAAAGATACTAAAGCTGCTGTAGTTGCTGAATATCAAGCTCGTCCAGATGTGTCTGATAAGAAGTTGACATCTATCGCAAAAAGACAGTTTTATAACACCAGTCCTTTTTCCTTCGAAAAGTTACTAGATGATGCTGACGGTATTCTTGATAATTGGAAGCTGTATATTGATGGTTTCTCGAAAAATATTATTGATATATGCAACAACATCTACACAGATGGTTTGATTAGCCTTATTACAGCCATGCATAAAAAAGGCGTACTTTACAGTGTTACAAAGTCATTTGCGGAAATTGATTTATCACCAGATAATTGTGACAGCATTAAAATGGGGTATATATTTGAGGATCTCATAGCGAGAAAATACCAAGATGCAAATGCCGGAGAACAATACACCGGACGAGATATTATATGGATGCTTGTCAAAGTGTTAATGTCTGAAGGATGTGATGATATATATAACCCGGGAAAGATCATTACAATCTGCGATCAGGCAGCAGGAACAGGCGGTATGCTTTCTACAGCATATAGCTATATTAAGCATTATAATCCCAAAGCAAATGTTCAGGTGTTTGGACAAGAAATAAACCCTGTAGCATATGCGATTGGATTATCTGAAATGCTTATTAAAGATCAGGATGCTGGTAATTTCAGGCATGCAAACACCTTTAAGGTTGATTGTTTTCCAAATCAAGAAATGAGATTTGTGATAATGAATCCTCCATTTGGTCAAGGCTGGGATAATGATAAAGATAAAGACGATGATGGAAATATTGCATCAAAAGCCGGACAAGAGAAAGCTGTCATTGATGAGTATAACAAAGCTGAGAATTCCCGTTGGGGACACGGACTTCCCAAAAAGAGCGATGGACAGCTATTGTTTATGCAGTCAGCAATTAACAAGCTTGCCGACAATGGACGTGCGGCAATAATCGAAAATAGTTCTCCGCTGTTTAATGGTGATTGTGGAAGTGGTGAGAGCCAAATACGAAGATGGATGATTGAATCCGATTTAATAGAGGCTATTATTGCATTGCCCACCGATCTCTTTTACAACACAGGAATTCAAACTTATGTATGGATTCTTTCAAAATCTAAACGGGCTGAACGCAAAGGGAAAATTCAATTGATAGACGCTTCTAATATTTTTCATTCTATGCGTAAAAGCATGGGTAATAAGCGCAGAGAATTTACTGAAGAAGATATCAATTCGATCGTTAAGTTATATAAAGACTTTGATGAAACTGATTCTGAATTATCGAAGATTCTTCCAAATACCTTTTTCTTGTACCGGGATTATACAATTAAGCAGCCCTTACAAAGATCATATGGAATTACAGAAGAGCGTATTGAAAATATGCTAAATAAAGGCAAGCTTAGTAACTTCTATGATGAATCAAAGATTTATGCTTGGGAGAATGATGATTCTGCTCTAGATCAGAAGGAATTAGTAAAGAGAGAAAAAACTCTCAAGAAGTATGAAGAGAACAAGCCTACTTACGAAGCTATAATTAATGCCTTGCGAAATAACTGTTCAGATGATGTCTATATGTCTCCAGAAGTGTTTAAGCCCGTGATAAAGAAGGTTCTTGCTGACACTGGAGCAGAAGCTAAGCTTATTGAATTGATTACAGATGGTCTATCTATAATGGACAAGAAGGCGAAAATCCAAACAAAACTCAATCGCCAAACAAAGCAAGAAGAAATTATATATGATGATGAAACAGCGGATACAGAACAGGTTCCTTTTGATGTTGATATTGAAGAATACATGAAGAAAGAAGTTCTTCCTTATGTACCTGATGCGAAGTGGTTTTTTGAAGATGGAGAAGTAAAGAACAAGAAAACGGTAATCAGAATAGGAGCTGAGGTTCCATTTACCAGATTATTCTATAAATATGAAGAACCACAGAATCCCGATGAACTTGAAAAAGAAATTAAGGAACTTGATCGTCAATTCAACGATGCTCTGAAAGGGGTGTTTTAATGAATACGATGATGAAAGATAGTGGAATTGGTTGGTTAGGATGTATCCCTGATGACTGGAAATTATATAAGGGGAAGTATGTATTTTCGCTCAGAACAACCAAGGGGAATCAATACAGTAAGCAACTACTGTCACCAACTCAAAAATATGGTGTAATTCCGCAAGAATTATATGAAAAGCTCTCTGGAATGAATACCGTTAAACTAAGCGAATCAACGGATTATTCAACTTTGAAAACTGTTCATGTGGGCGATTATTGCATTAGTTTGAGAAGCTTTCAGGGTGGTTTTGAATATTCAAATTATGAGGGTGTAGTTTCACCTGCATATCAAATATTTTATCCAACCAGAGAAATTGATCATCGGTATTATAAGTATTTGTTCAAAGATGATAGATTTATTACTGAAATGAACTCTTTTACGATGTCTTTACGTGATGGAAAACCAATTTCCTTTTCGGATTTCGGCAATTCTATAATTCAATATCCAGATATAAAAGAACAACATCGAATTGCTGATTATCTTGATAAAAAATGTGAAGCAATTGATGCTGCGATTGCTGCAGGCGATAAAGAAATAGAGAAACTAAAAGCATATAAGCAGGCCGTTATTACCAAAGCTGTCACCAAAGGATTGAATCCTGATGTTAAGATGAAGGAAAGTGGGATTGAATGGATTGGAGATATGCCCGAAAAATGGGAATTAAGAAAAATAAAGAACCTCTTCAGGAGAATAGGAAGTGGAACCACACCAGAATCGTCAAATTTTGCGTTCTATGATGGGAATATTAATTGGCTTCAATCTGGAGATTTAAATGCAGGTTTGGTTAATTGTACAGAAAAGAAAGTGACAAATGATTCTTTCGCCGCTTGAGCACCACCAATTCACCACCTGAGCACCAGCGCTATTCGCAATTCAGCCCCGGCGTTTCGCGAACGGGCACCGGGGCTGACGACAACTACCTCTTTCTCTTTGCGGCTCTCATGTTTATCGTCCCGCAATCAACAATCACAGAACTGTGAACTATTCGATCGATAACGGACTGACCGATTACCCGTCGTTTAAGTTTGTCATTCCACTGCGAACATGGATACAAAGTGCAGAACACTGTGGATTTGTAGTCACTCCTGTCTTCCATCAGATCCAACAGAAACGATATATCCTCGTTGAGAATATCTTCACTTGTCAGCCATTCATCCATAACAAGCACCTCAGGTGCGGCATAGCGTTTTCTGATCTTATTCTTGTTAGCTTCCGGCTGATGAAGTTCCGATAACAGATCAGGCATCCTGATATACTTTGTTACAAACCCCTGGTTGATGGCGGCATCGTTTGCGATGGCGCATGCCATAAAGGTTTTGCCGGCACCTGTAGGTCCCATGCATATTACGTTGTTCTGGGAGAGTATAAAGTTGCCCGTGGCAAGATTAAGTATCTTGCTTTTATCCAATCCGCGCTTCTCCCAGATAATGTCGTTGATGCATGCATCAGGCATCTTAAGTCTTGCACGTCGCCTTAATCCGATAATGGTCTTCTCGTGCTTGATCTCGTAGAGACTGTTTATCAGATACTCCATTCTCTCATCGAAGGACATTCCGGTATATTCCAGGATCCCGTCCTGTTGTTCAAGGATGTCGGTTATCTCCGACAGTTTCATCTTTATTAGTTGTTGCTTTGCTGAACTGCTGATCATGTGTTTTCCTCCTCAAGATTCTCGTAGAAATCATCTCCCCGTAAGAAACCTTCGGCCGATAAGGCTTCGATATCTCTTCGGTTGCGTATAATCTCATCTTGATTTGAATTCAATATGCTATTAAGATTTTTCCAACGGGGACTGTGGATACGTGTCAGCGCCAACTCGCACGCATCTTCTAACCTTGTAGAGGAGTATTTCTTCGTCAGCTTCAATATGGATAATGCAGGCAGGATTGCCTGTTCTCTTATCGTTGAAGAGTTGAAGAGACGATTGATTACCTCAGTAGTAGAAGGGCCTACATCAGAAGCCCATTTGCAAAGTCGCTGCTCATTCCATTCCAGGTATCTGCCGTGTTCCGGCATATCTGATTCCTTGGTTGAGTAGCGATTCTTAAACTGAGGGGATATCCTGTCGTGTATCTGAACACGTACACCTTTGCAGTAGATCTCAACACGAGTCGCTGTAACTTTAAGATCTACCTTCTGATGTAGATAAGAATAATGGCAGGAGTAATAGTTCTTTTCAAAGCAGACATGGCTGTTGAGCTGTACCGTTCTGTTCCTGAACCAATCACATAATTCATAAGGATGTTCGGGTAATGGTGACAGAACGGGAAGTTCTTCCTGAGTGAATACAGAGTACCTTGAACCGTCACGTTTGTTGAACTCTTTGTGGTTAAATTCATACAGTTTATCTTCAACAGCGTTACTGAGGCTCTGAAAAGAATAGAATACGGTATCTCTCAGCTTCGCGATAATCGCTGTTGCAATGTTGCCCACATTGCCTTCTACGGATGGCTTATGCTTTGGTTTGCGGACACCTGCCGGAAGTATCGCACACCCGTAATGCTCAGCGAAGTTTATGTACTGGTCGTTTAAGACGATATCTCCTTCTTTCGGATGAGATATTACTCCTGTCTTAAGATTATCGCACCTGATCCTCAGCGGGACACCCTTAAAGAACCTGAGCATATTAACATTGCATTGAACCCATGTTGTCTGTTTCATATCAGGGCAGGCCTCAACGTATGTGTACTGACTGTATGGCAGTGTTGCCACGAACAGATACACAGTTACATCCGTTTTGCTTTGTCTGTCCACATAAGACATTGTAGGACCGGACCAGTCCACCTCGATCGTCACGCCCGGCTTGTGAACTATTCGATCAGAATAATCACGGCTGGATCGCCAAGCCTTATAGTCTGTACAGAACTTAGTGTACCCCACTGGCAAGGTGCCGTCTGTCCTGCATCTGTCTGTGTATTCCTCGTGAAGCAGCTTCATCGTGACACCTGTACGCTTAAGTTCTGCGGTTACATAGTCGTAATCCACTTCGGCATAGATGACGTTAGAAGCCTCCTTCTCCGGGAACAGGAGTATGTAGATCTCATTGTCTGACATAGCTCCAATTCGTTGTGGTGTCAGTTCTTTTGCAGCCGCGCGGCTGCAGACTGCGCTGACAGAGTGTTTGGAAACGTGCAGCGTCTTGGCAATCTCGTTCATGGAGAGACCTTGATGCCGTGCTTCCAAGATTTCTTTGGCTCTAATCTTATTCATTAGAAAAGCCTCCTTAACTTATTTCCTGATGAACAGGATGGTATAAGTTTAAGAGGCGGTGCTCATTTGTGAAATCGTTTTTTATCGTTGTGGTGCTGATGCTGCGAAACGGTGGTGCTCAAACGCGAATTGGCGGTGCTCCGCGCGCGAAAGAATCA
>Ga0256404_1003888_pt1 | contig 29344 bp, 19 predicted proteins | sample RumenRJG_01DNA_FD_185990 | JGI IMG/M metagenome (GOLD analysis project Ga0256404, IMG submission 185990) | Bovine rumen microbial communities from Lethbridge, Alberta, Canada - RJG_01 | ecosystem: Host-associated > Mammals > Digestive system > Stomach > Rumen | place: Canada: Alberta | collected...
AGGCGCATAGCCGAGCTTGTGCCTATAATCGAAACCAACGACAGCTTCCTTCAGGTCTTTGTGGATTTTCTCACCGATAAGACCTGTGCCGAAAATCTCATAGATATCGAAAATGATGACGGAAGTATCCGTCACGTCAGAGTCTCCGTCACGCATTTTGAGGCTGACAGGCAAACGGGCGAGCGTGCGATACTTATGCTGCTCACCGATTATACCGAGCTTTTAAAGGTGCGCAGCGTGCTTGAACGCTATACCTCAAAGGAGATCGCCAAAGCAGCCCTTGAAGAGCAGGACGGCGACAGCAGAGTAGGAAAGCTTGTCGATGCTACCGTGCTTTTCTGCGATATAAGAGGCTACACCGCATTGAGCAGCGAAATGCCCGCATCAAAGCTCGTCGAGGTCGTCAACCACCACTTTTCCGTTATGGACGCGGTCATAAGAAAGTATAAGGGCACCGTTATGGAATTTCTCGGCGACGGCATACTCGCGTCATTCGGCGTGCTGCAAAAAAATGATGACCACGCATACAGCGCCGTTGCCTGCGCGATAGAGATGCAAAACGCAATGCCGGGGATAAACAGCTGGAACGAGCAGCAGGGGATAACCCCCTACGAGATAGGTATCGGCATCAACAGCGGACTTATGATAGCAGGCAATATCGGTTCAAAAAATACCATGAAGTATCAGTGCATAGGTCAGCAGGTCAACCTCGCAGGCAGGATAGAGAGCTATTCCGTAGGCGGACAGGTGCTTATCTCGCAAAGCACTTATAACAGCATAAGCGCGCCCGTAAAGTACATCTCCTGCCGAAAGGTACTGCCCAAAGGCACCACCACCGAGATACAGATGTACGATGTCTGCGCCGTAGGCGGAAAATACAGCGTCAGCCTGCACAGCGAGCAGACCGAGATGACGCCTCTTTCAAATCCCGTCCCCATAACCTTCTGCAAGCTTGACGGCAAAGCGGTCAGCAGCGAGCGCCAAAGCGCGCAGATATTTAAAATATCCGCAAAAAGCGCACTTATCCGCACCGATGCCTCGCTTGAAGTAAGCGACAACATAATGATAAACTACGGCGGAGAGATACTTGCCAAAGTCACCGATATCACCGATGAAGGCATACAGCTGCGCTTCACCTCAAAAACCATGAAATAACATAGCCAAAGACCTGCCGCACTTGTTTGTGCCGCAGGCCTTTGTTGTATAATATGAAGGATGAGAGGTCACTTTGCAAGTGTGAATGTGATGCAGGTGCCGTCGCTGTCTTTCCATACAAATGCGCCCGAATCAGTCTTTCTGATAGTTCCGCTGTGACCGCTGCTGAGCTCAACGCCCTTTGCGATGCTGCCGTCCTCGTTGTATGTCATATCGTTCATCGTACCTGTTGTGTAGTTGATCTCCGAGCCGTTTGCAACGCCCATAAAACCGTAAACGATCTCATTGTTGTAGCTGTTGCCCATAGTTACCGTGCAGTAGCAGGTAGCCTCATCAGGCTTTGCGATGACAAGTTCAGCGCGTGCGCCGTCAAATGCGATGTATCTGCCCGCAGGAATAAGTGCAGGTGTAACATTTGCGTTGTAGTTATCCATAACTGCCTGGTAGTTGAAACCGCACTCACCCGGGTGTTTGCCCATAGCGTTCGCAGTCTGCTCATTCTCATAGTAGTAATAACCGCTCTCGCCGGGGTGCTTGCCCTGTGCGTTCACGTCTGTCTTTTCGTTCTCATAGTAGTAATAACCGCTTTCGCCGGGGTGCTTGCCCTGTGGGTTCACGTCTGTCTTTTCATTCTCATAGTAGTAATAACCGCTCTCGCCGGGGTGCTTGCCCTGCGCGTTCACAGCTGTCTGCTCGTTCTGATAGTAGTTATAACCGCTTTCACCCGGGTGTTTGCCCTGTGCGTTTACGCTTGCGGATTCATTCTGATAGTAGTTGTATCCGCTCTCGCCGGGATGCTTGATGCTCGTGCCGAGCTTATCCGCAGCCTTTGTCAAAGCGTTGTAGGATGTTGTCTTTGAAGCCGTATCAGCCTTGCTTGAGCTGTCGCTTGCCGCAGCCGATGTCGAAACAGCCGGCTTCTGCGGAGCGTTCTTGATGCTCGTTGCCGATGCCGAGAATACCGCGATGCCCGTTGCCATAGAAGCTGCTGCTGCAACTGCGCAGATAGAAGCGATAAATCTCTTGCTTGTCCTGCCTGCCTTAACCTTTTCGTTTGTCTTTACTGTGTTGTTTGTGTTTGTTGTGTTTTTCATTTTGATTATCTCCTTTTTTGTTCTGGATTTTTCGGGGTCTTGTTCCCTTGCTGTGATTACATAATACCACCGTATTGTGACAAAAACAATAGACGATTTACATATCGTGTGTAGCAAAAGCTACACCTGCACAGGTGCGTGTAGTAAAAGCTACAACTCCCTGCAAAATTGTAAAAAAAAGACCGATATCCGCCGCACCATTTCAATGCATCGGATATCGGTCTGTTATTTTATTCTTCTTCTCTTGTGCGAAGCTTTATCACACACAGTACCCCTGCGATCATCAGCACCGCACCGAAGCAGGTGCTGCCCGCGTGGCTGCTTCCTGTCTGCGGATTAGGACTTTCCGGCTTGTCATTCTTTGGCTTGTCCTTTTTCGGCTTTTCGTACTTGTTTTCAAATACAGCCGCCTTGACTTCCTTGCCGTCTGCCGTAACAGTCCTTGTCAGCTCAAGCACACCGCCGTTGTCCGTCACCGTGTCGGTGATGATATAAACGGTCTTGTCGTATGCACAGGTCGTATCGCTTCCTGCGATCTCGTAAACTCTGTAAACATAAGTGCCTGCCTGCGTGTAAGTCCACTTGCCGAAAGCGACCTTGCCCTCGCCCGTAAGCGTGATCCTTGCGATGTCAGGCAGCGGTGCGCCCTGCTCGCCCGAGATCTCAAACGTGTAGGTCTGCTTTTCAGCGGGAGCATCGCCCGTGACTTTCTTTTCGATCTCAAAGTCCGTTTCAGCGCCCTTTGGAGCGTATTTGTTGACGAACTTGACAATGCTTGCCTCCTCGCCGTCCTTTGTTAGCGTGTACGCAGCAGCGAGCTTTCCGTCAACGTTCTTTACCGTGATAACGAGCTTGTAAACGCCCTCGTCCTTTGTGTAGCCCACATAAGTGTCATCAAGGTCTGCCTCGCGTATCTCGTAGGTGTAAATGCCTTCCTTGTCGAATGTCACCTCACCAAACGATACCGTGCTGCCCTCACCGATGACCGCAGCCTTTGTGTTCTTTGGCATCGGGTTATCCTCGCCCTGCGCCGAAGTCAGCTCAAACGAGAACATCTTTTCATCATTTCTTGCAGGTCCGTCTATCTGCTTTACTACCACAGGGAAAGCAATGCTGCAAGCCTGCGGAGTGTAGTCGTTCACGAATATGACCGCGCTTGCCTCTTCGCCGTCCTTTGTCAGTCTGCCGACCGCGTTGAGCGTGCCGCCCTCGTCCGTAACGGTTACCGTGTAGGTGTATACCGTTTCGTCCTTTGTGTAGCCGTAAAGTGTCGCATCAAGGTCGTCCTCGGTTATCTCGTAAACATAAGTGCCTGCCTTGTTAAAGCTTATCTGTCCGAAAGCTGCCTTGCCCGCGCCCTTGATGCTTACTTTTGACGAAGCGGGCAGCGGAGCTCCGTTTTTCGCATTGAGCGTGAATGAAAACTCCTTTTCATCGGGTCTTTGCGTTCCCGTGAACTGCTTGAGCACCTCGGGGAAGTCCACCGTGTTGCTCGGTGCAGGGGAGTATACATTTACAAATTCGACCTTTTCAGCAGCTTCAGCGTTCAGCGTGTCAGCTTTGAGCCTTGTCTTTGTGACCTTATCGACCTTGAGCCTGCCGCCGTCATCAACTACATCAATATCTATACGGAAGCCGTGGCTGTCGTAAGTGTAGCCCTTTTCGCCTGCGGCAGCTTCATATATGATATAATTGTACTGACCTGCCTGCGTGAACTGTACCGCACCGAATGATGCGCTGCCCTCGCCTGTGATAGTAACTGTCGTTTTTTCGGGTTTAGGCGGAGTCTTTCCGCCGGGTGTCTGATAAGGCTGTATAGCAAAAGTGAATTCCTTTTCGGAAGGTCTTGCCGCACCGCTTATCTTCTTGCTCACCGCCGGTATATCAAACGATACCGCAGCAGGAGTGTACTTGTTTTCAAAACTAATGCCTGTCACTTCAAGCGGCTGCGCAAGCGCAGTGCCGTCCGTGTCGTGAGTCTTGTAAATAGTCTGCTTTACCGCAAGCTCGGTGTTGTCGTCATACTGAATATCCCTGCGCTCGTCCGTGACCTCGTAGGATACCTTGTATTTTGCCTTGCTGTATTCAACTCCTGCCTTGCTGCCTGCCTTTTCGGATATCTCATATTCGTAAGTACCCGGCTCTGTAAACAGTATGCTGCCGTTGTCGTTAGCCACAGCCGTCTTGCTGTCTGCATTCACCTTTACATCAACGCTGTTTATCACGCTGCCCCAGGTGCCGTCCTTGTATGCGCGCGGTGCAGCAGCCGTGCCGACAGGCTTGATGTCGAATGTGCAGGTATCCTCAAATCCCGCAGGAACGACATTGCCCGTCATCGTCTTGCTTATTGCAGGTATCTGTGCCGTCGCCGATTTCAGACCGATAGTAACGACATTTGCCGTAGTAACGTCCTTTAGCCAGTATTCGCCCGAGCCTTTTTTCTCGGAGTAGTAAGACGGAGCGTTGTACGCAAGCACCTGCGTGGTCTTTGTCTGCTGCGGGTGTATGGTATCGGGCGCTTTCATCTTCAGATAAACGCTTACCTCGTGTGCAGTATCATCACCCTGACCGAACACAACGTCCTTGCCTATGCTGAACGCGATAGTCTTGACATTTGCCCAGTCTTTGTAGGTGTCGGGGTCGATGACCTGCCAGTTGTTTTCAGCCGTCAGATCCTCGGGAGTAAGACCTGCGTAGCCTGTATCATAGTTCGTGTCAAACTCCTCATCGGTGTAGTAATGCGCCGTGTTGACATAAACGGTCAGCGATGGGAATCTCTCCTTTGCAGTCTTAACATCTACACCGTAGAGCGTTCCGTTCCAGTGATCAAGCCCCTCGAACTTCTTCTCCTTGTACGCCTGCTCGATCGAGTCGTAGATAACGACATTCTTCACAGCGCCCAGGTCAGAGAAGAACTGCAATTTGTGTGTGTAGTTGTGACCTGCATAGGTCTGTGTGTATTCCTTGAAGTGATTGTCATAGTCGTCAGCCTTTATGTACTTGACAAGCTTTGCACCCGAATAAAAGATCGTTACCTTTGCCGTGCTTTCCGCCGCAACTACCGTAGTAGACTTTGTATCGGAATCATTGTCGATATCAACGAATACCTTTTCGCCCTTTTTGTTTGTAACATCGGGGAAGATCTCGCCGTCATCGGGCTTTGCCATAAGACCCTCGAGCTTGATAGGCTGTCCCTTGTCATCGTTGAACTGTACAGCCACACGGTTCACAAGGTCGGTAGTCGTAAGATCGGTGTAGTACCCTGCGGTCTTTACAACGATCACCGATGCCAGCGCATAGCAGGTCTCGTCATGCTCGCCCATCTTAACTATCGGCAGCTCGGGGTACTTTACCTTAATAGTCGAAAGCGTCTGACCTGTGCCCTTGTAGTTTTCCTGCGATTCTATCGTTATCTCGGGTTCTTTTGTCATAACCGGGTGAATGTGACCGCTGTACTGGTACCACATTTTCTCCCAGTTGTATTCCTTCGGATTATCCGAAAGATATGTAGAATTGAAAACAGGAACAACAGAATCTATGTACATTCCGGGCGGCAGCAGCTCGTGGAAAACGACCTCCTTGCTGCCCTTGATAACGCCCAGATCAATAAGCTGCCGCAGATCCTCCTCACTGCCTGCCTTGCCTGTCATAGCCGCGAGTGTGTAGTTTACCTTTACCTGATCCTCGGTATAGCTTGTATATCCTGTCGTTTTAGCAGAGCCGCAGATAGCATCTATACCCGTGATGTTATTTCTTGCAGAAAGTCTTTTAGCTATCCTGACGCTGCCCGCCTCGTTTGAGTGTCCCTCGTAAAGCTGTGCATCCATCGCCAGCAGATCCTGCTTTACCCAAGGATCGCTTGAATATACGGTATTTGCGTCATTGGGGTTTTCCCAAACGCCATTGCCGTCATAGCCCATCTGACCGTCCCAGTTGAACAGCTGGAAGTTCTCCAGTTTGATCTTTTTCATATTTTCAAGCACCTTCTTGACCGTGGTGCCTGTGCCTTTGAGAACGCCCGAGAGCTTTGAAATAAGCTCTATATCGCCGTTAGCGCCCCTATAAACGAACTTTACTCTGTAAACTCCGTCCTTTGCCTTTTGGAAAGCAAATACCTCGCTGCCGTTTTCATCGACATATGTATACTTGCTTGTGCCGTCCTTGGGCAGCTTTACATACTGGTCGAGCTGCCATATATCAGGGTCTTTCTGAGTCATAACATAGACCTCGACAGGATCTCTGCCGATGATAGGGCGGTATTCGTATTCACTTACCTGCATATCCAGCGATACAGCTGAAACGTCCTTGTGAATAACCTCCATAGTAAAGGTCTTGAAATGGAAATCATCAGGTGTGAGCCTTGCATTTGTCTTTCCGTCATCACCAAGACCGTTTACATACATCGCATCGTCAACGACCTCCATCCAGTACGGACCGTTTTTATATGTATATCCGTCAACAGCGCCGTACTTGTAGGTCTTGCCTATGCCCTTTATCGTGTAGCCGAAGGTCGCGTCCTTGCCTGCGCGCAGCAGGTTAAGTGCGCCCGACGGATCTGGGTTGCTTTCCTTTTCAACGCTCCATATATCTCCGGCGTATACAGCGCCCATTCCCTGCCATACCGAGATGCAGTCGTCCGTTGCCGTTGCAGCGTCATTTTCATCGCCGTCAACGCCGACATAAACTATCTCCGCCTCGTTCTTTATGTATGGGTTGTTGCCGCTTGGGTCCTCCGCCATAGACTTTGGATACTTTACAAGCACAAGGAACCAGTTGTCATATGTGTTGTATTTCCAGTATCCTGCATACGGTCCCTCTGTCTCCTTGTCAAGTGCCGTGCAGTCTTTGTATGTGGACATACGCGATACCGCAACTACCTCGCCGCCCTCCTGCGGAGTATCCTTGATGTAGGTAGTAACTGACTGGTTCCTGTCCACGTTTGCAACGAGCCTGTAACCGATGTAGTCATAATTCTCGCAATCCTGCGCAAATTTTTCGGGTGTGATGCCGTACTTGCTGGTGAGCTTGTATCTTGTTTCGAGAATATCGTTCCACGCATAGTAGCAGCCGCTTTTAAGACCGTAATCCTCGGTGCTCTTGGTCAGCGTCGCGTTCCTGACGTGCGTGCGGAATGTAGCCGTCACTTTTTCGGGGGAACGATCCTCGCCCGATTTTGTATCGGTTATGCTGATCTTGAAATCCTGCGAAGCATTGTCCTTTACAGTGAATGCGTTGATCTCGTATTTGAAATCAAGCTCGATCTGCGGAGCAGATGCCGCAAGGTTGGTCAGCACGATAGTCGAATCCTCGCCCGTCCTTTTAGAATTGTCCTCAACGAGTTTGAGCATAGACGTAGGCTGGTTTATCTGCGTAAGGAAGGTTGCTTTGTCCATCATGTGGTAATAGCCGCCGTCACGGTCTGTAAATGCCCTGAACGGTATAACTATGCGCAGCTGCCCCTCCTCGTACTTTTTGTTGAGGCTTATGCGAAGCTGCATTGATACCGTCTGACTCGTGCTTTTAATATCGTAGTCAGCCGCCTTGTCGCCGTTTGACAAGGTGATGTGGTCGTCGCCCGAGCCCTTTACAAACACCAGATCGATGTTTTCCGGGTACTCTGCATCATCAGCAAACGCCCTCGGTGAAGAGCCTGCGACCAGCGTAAACAAGCATATCAGCGACATAATGACGCATATTATGCGATACGCAGGACGTTTTGTACTTGTGCTCATTCCTGATGTTCCTCCTTCATGATCCTGTTATTCTCCTGTATGCCGCAAGCACCGCGAAAGTGCCGTCAATAGATGATGAACGGTATACACCTTTATAGTAGCATTTTTATATGCACTTGTCAAGAAATATTTAAAAATAATAACATTGTCACGAAAAAGATTGATTTATGCTAAGTAAAGTTTACTCAAAACCGTATGAAACCGCATCTATCCTGCCGTCAAAGTACACAAAGTCCCCGTCAGAAAAGTTCCACACTGCCTTGAATACAGTAGGCAGCTTTATGCCGTCACTTGATACCTTGTAATCGCTGCAATGCGCGGTCCACGGGGCCTTGTCGTTCTTTCTGTCGGTCGTCACGAAAGAGGTCATCTCGTAGTTATCGTTGAAGGTAAACACACCGCTTACCGTCTGTCCCTTGTAAGTAATACTGCCCCTGACCTCACGCTCGCTTATCTGCTCAAAGTCGATATAACCGCTTGTCAGCGCCGTCGGAACGAACAAGCTCTCGGCAAGATAAGTCACAAGGCAAGCCCTGTCCATCTCCTCGCCCCTCTCGTTGAACAGCGTGATAAGCTTTGCTAAAACGCCTTTCATTCCGCCTTTTCCGTCCTCGAAATAGTCATACCCCTGAAACGGCACCCCGAACATTCCCGCATCGTCAAAAGCCATTCTGCATGGCTCTTTTGCGTAGTTGTACTGCGTGTAGTCCATCTTCATTTTTGCACCGTTTTTGCCCGTGCAAAAATCCACATCCTTGTACTGCATTTTGAGGTACGACATCTTCTTTTTGCCGATATATCCGCAGTTTTCGGCGTATCTGCGTATCGCCTCGGGGAAGTCCTCAAAGTCCTTTTCGGTGAAAACCTCTCCGTCAAAACCCATAGCGTACTGCTTTGCAAGCCTGCGCGTGTCCTTTTCAAACCTCTTTTTCAGCGGCGAATACGCGATATTGAACCACATCATCAGTATCCCCGCGACCGCAAGCACCGCACCCAGCGCAACAAACATACCTTTTCTCCTCCTTGTTCTTTTCATCTTCTCATATCTCCTGTGCGTATTTTTCTACCTTTTCTATGCCCTCATACAGCTTGCCGTAAAGGCGGAAAAGCTGCATGATCTCCTCCTCGCTGAAGTGCGAGAACAAAAGCTGCATCGTCTTTGAATGCCGCTGCTCCATTTCGGCAAAATACTGCGCCGCCTTTTCGGTCAGCTCTATCCTCACCGAGTTGTTCGCGCCTTGCAGCAGCTGCACAAAACCCTTGTTTTCCAGCGCAGCTGCGAGCTTTTTGATGTTCTGTCGCGAACAGCCCATAAGGCTTCCCACGCTGCTTAGCGTTCTTGGCTCGGGGCAGCTTACCGTCATCGCGATAAGCAGCCACTGCTTCATTGATATCTGCGTCTGGAGCTTTTCGCACGCCGTCTGCATTCTGTTCTGCATCACAAAAATGCTTGCAAATATCGCTTTTGTGCGCTCAAGGTTGTCGGCTGAAAAGCTTTCGTACATCTCATTCATTTTCATTGTTTGTTCCTCCTTTGATTTGATAGTAACAAGTTACTGCTTACAGTATAGCAACTTGTTACTGCTTTGTCAATAGGGCACACATTATTTTAAACATTTAACTACCGATCGGTCGGTTTAAACTACCGTTCGGTAGTTTCAGACTACCAATCGGTAGTTTCAGACTACCGTTCGGTAGCCTGTGCACAAAAAATACCCGACAGCCTTGAACTGTCGGGCAGTTTGTTATTCTTTTTAACCGTACACCTGATTTCTGCCGCTGTCCTTTGCGCTGAAAAGATTGTCATCGGCAATGGCGATATTTTCCTCAATGGTTTTTGCACGGTCATACTTGCAGCAGCCTATGCTCATAGTCACCTTAACGGGAAGAACGCTTATCTTGAATGAAGTTTTCATTACCTCGAGCCTGATCTCATCGGCTATCTTTTTACACTCGTCAAGGTCGGTACCCGGCAGGACCATTACAAATTCATCGCCGCCCCAGCGGTAAACGCTGTCGTTATAGCGGCAATGCTGTGCGAGGATACCTGCAATGTCATGTAAAACGGTATCTGCGGCGGTGTGGCCGTAGTTGTCGTTTATCTTCTTGAACTTGTCAAGGTCGCAGATGAAAACGCAGAAAGGACTTGTGAACTTGGGGTCAAGGAACTCTGCATACTTGTGCATAAAGTCGTGATAAAGACCTGTGCGGTTGCGAAGCCCTGTAAGTGAATCTACCTGCGAATCCTCAAAGAATGTCACGGATTCGAGCGTGATGCCGCAGATAAACGCCGCAAGTGAGAGCTTTTTAACGTCAGCGACCTCGTCAAAGCCGTTCTCGCCGACCTTGTTGATTATCTGGAAAGCGCCGATATACTCGCCGTTTATATCCGCAACAGGCATAACAAGCACGGAGAATGTGATGTAGCCCGTCTGCTTGTCGATATCGGAATTGAAATCGGGGTCGCTGTAAGGGTCGTTGCTGACGATAACGCGCTTTTCTTTAAGTGCCTTGCCGACAAGTCCTGCGTCCTCGGGGATAACTATCCTGTTCATTTTTGTAGCGGAAGTTGTCCACAGCTCGTGGTTTTCCTTATCCCACTTCCAGAAGCTTGCTCTGTCAGCGCCTACGAGTGTTCTTCCAAGCTCGGTGAGAAGCTCAAAAGCGTCATCGTGCCCCTCGCCCTTTTTTTCCTTTGAACACATTGTTGCATAGAGCTTTTCGCCTATGTCATAAACCTCTGCAAGCAGTTCCTTTTCGTTCTGAAAATCCATAATGTGACCTCCTTTTTTGATATTGCATTTATTCTTCAAAAAGCGGTGCAAGATGCGCACCTATGCGCTTTGCTGCACTTTGCAGAATTTTTTCGTCATCGGTGTGCATAAAAAATATCTTCACCTGTTTGTCCGCAAGCTCGCGCAGAGTCGGTTCAAGCTCGCCGATGAACAGATGCACGGGCGAGGCATATGCAGACATTTCCGTATACAGCTCGCAATCAGGCGAAAGATACTGCATAAACGGCTCGAGCGTGCAGGTATCGCCTGTAAAGACAACGCGCCTGCCGTCAAGCGAGAGCACAAAGCCGAAGCATCTGCCCTCAAGCTGGGGGGTGTGCTCGGTCGCAACGGGGCAGACAAACCACTCAAAGTCCGTATTTTCGGCAGTCTGCACGGTATATCCGCTGCTGTCGCACCCATCGAGCTTGTGTGTGAGGAAAAGTATATCATCTGCTACCTCGCTGCTCGGTGCTACGACTAAAACGGGGATATGCAGCACATAAAAGCAGTAATGTATCAGCATACCCAGCCCGCCGACGTGGTCGGAATGGGTGTGGGTGATAAGCACGATGATGCGGCTGACGCGCGTACCTGCGAGCTTATCCGCACCGACGCCGCACACCTTATGCACCGCCGACATAGGGCAGTCGATAAGCACAAGGTCGCTTCCGCGGGTGAAGCAGGCGCAATTGTTTTCGCCGAAAAACGCAGCGCCTCTGCCCAGAAACTTCAGCAAACGATACACCTCCTGTTGATGATGTGAGCCTCTGATGGCTATTATAACACATCACTAAAAAAATTTCAACGGTTTTGTTATTTTTATTTGATATTTATTAAAATTTTCTGCGAAATATGGGGACAAATTTCTGATAAAATGGCAAAAGAGTTGATAAAGTGTGACTACATTATTTGCTATGACGATCTCAGCGGCGGGTGCAGGGGTGAGCTGTGAAGTGCGCAGGGGCGCTGCTTTATCGGAAACGCACGTTGCGTAACGGCAGTTATTGACAAAGTGTAAAATATGCCGCATCAGGCTTGACAATGCTGCACATCGCGGTTATAGTATATTTACGCCATTGTACAGAGAGATAACAGGGGGGAGAAAAAATGGCAGGGATAATAGAGATAAAAAATGTCACGAAGGAGTTCAGGGTGCTTAACAGGCGCGAGGGGCTGAAGGGCAGCCTCAAAGACCTGTTCTCGCGCAATTACAAGACGGTGCGCGCGGTCGATAACGTGTCGATGAGCATTCAGCAGGGCGAGATAGTCGGGTATCTGGGGCCCAACGGCGCAGGCAAAAGCACGACGATAAAGATGATGACGGGCGTGCTTGAGCCTACCTCGGGAGAGATACTCGTGAACGGGTGCGTGCCCTACAAAAACCGCACAAAGAATGCAGAGAACATTGGCGTTGTGTTCGGGCAGCGCTCGCAGCTATGGTGGGCTTTGCCGCTTATCGAATCGTTTCGGCTGTTAAAGGACATCTATCAGATATCCGACAGCGGCTATGATGAGATGATGAAGCTTTACGGCTCGCTGGTGGATATTGAGCCGCTTTTGCACAAGCCTGTGCGGCAGATGTCGCTGGGGCAGAGGACGCTGAGCGACATACTTGCGGCGTTTCTGCACGACCCGAAGATAGTGTTCCTTGACGAGCCGACTATCGGTCTTGACGTTTCGATGAAGGCAAAGATAAGGACGCTTATACACGCGCTGAACAAGGAAAAGAAAACGACCGTAATACTCACCACGCACGATATGGGCGATGTTGACGCGCTTTGCAGGCGCATTGTCATAATCGACCACGGAAAGATGCTGTATGACAACGATATTGAGCATCTCAAGAGCTTCTTTGGCTCGTACAGGACGCTCAAGGTGCGCGTTGACGGCGACCTTGCGGCGCAGACGCAGCAGATACAAAAGCAGTACCCCGATTTTTCGGTCACCTGCGATGAGCAGGAGGAGTGGATATCGGTACTTGTGGACGAGGACAGGCAAAAGGTGCTTGACGTTCTCTCGCAGCTTCAGAAAACGCACAGGATAAAGGATATGCAGCTGGAGGAGATATCGACCGAGGAGGTCATAAAGAAAATATACGAGGAGGGAGTGCGATGAAGGCAAGAAAATATCTCGCGCTCACGAGGGCTGGCGTTATCGAGGCGCTGCAGTTCAGAGCCTCGTTTATAGTGATGGTGATAGGGAACCTGCTGTATCTTATCGTGGTGTATTTTCTGTGGAAGGCGATATACGCATCTGCGGGCACTGACGTTGTGAACGGCATGACCTTTTCGGACACGCTGGTTTACCTTGTGCTTGCCACGGCGCTTTTCAACTTTATGGAGATGTACGCTGTATGGCAGATGGGGCGCGACATACAGTCGGGCAAGATAGTGCTTGACCTGCTCAAGCCGATGGAGTACCGCAGGTATTTGTTCTGGTCGTTCACGGGGACGTTCATAATGCAGTTCTTGTTCACCTTCCTGCCGACGTTCATCGTGGTCGCGGCGGTGACGCACGGCGCGATACCGCTGGGGATAAACCTTTTGTACTTTATTATATCGGTAATTCTGGCGGTTTCAATAAATTACAGCATTGACTTTTTTGTGGGGACTATCTGCCTTTACACAGAGTCGATATGGGGAATAAACATAATGAAGCAGGTGATAGTTCTGCTTTTGTCGGGCGCGACGATACCTATCGCGTTTTTCCCCGAACCGCTCAAGTCGATAGTTTACTATCTGCCGTTTCAGTCGATATACAACGCGCCGCTTTCGCTTCTGCTTGACGGCAGCCCGAGCGCAGAAAAGGTTCTGACGACGCTGGGTATGCAGCTTTTCTGGTGCGTGGCTATGCTTATAATAAGCAAGGTCTTCTGGAAGGCATCGCTGCGGCAGATAACGGTGAATGGAGGCTGAGAAAATGAAAAGAAAAGGGTTACGCTTCTATTTACGCATTTACAGAAAAATACTTGCGCAGGATATAAAGAGCAAGATGAGTTACCGCGCGGACTTTATCATTTCAACGATAGGAATGATATTCACAAACATTTCGGGCTTTGTGGGATTCTGGATAATGTTTCGCAATTTCCCCTCGATAAACGGCTGGAGCTACCACGAGATGCTGTTTTTGTACGGCTTTTCGCTGGTTTCGATAACGCCTGTACAATGCCTTTTTGACAACAACTGGAGCCTGCGTCAGCAGGTGTACTCGGGGGATTTTATCAAATACTGTTTCAGACCGATAAACCTGTTTTTCTACTATCAGTCGGAGGTATTTGACATAAAGGGGCTGGGGCAGCTGGCTTTCGGCATAGGGACTATCGCTTACTCGTGGAGCAGGATAGGGCTTGCGTTCACGCCGCTGATGCTTTTAAAGCTTATTGTGTTCCTTATCACTGCCTCGCTTATCATGATAGCGCTGCAAAACGCGGCTGCGGCGACTTGCTTCTGGATACAGAACTCGTTTTATGTGCTTGACCTTGCGTTCAGGTTCAAGGACTACGCAAAGTACCCCGTGACGATATTCAGCACCGTTTTCCGCTTTATCTTCACATTTATCGTACCTATCGCGTTTATCGCGTACTATCCGAGTCTTGTGATACTGCGCCCTGACGAGATACCGCTGCTTTCGTGGCTGTCGCCGTTCATAGGTATCGCGTTTTTCTTTGTCAGCTACAAGATATGGATGCGCGGTGCGACGCGGTACAGCGGCACGGGCTCGTAAATACAAAACAAAAACAGCACCCACGCTATGTGAGTGCTGTATTTTTTTAATGAAATTATGCTGCGGCAGCGGTGGTTATCTTTTCTGCTGTTTCGTCAGAAATGAGTGTCGGTCCGCCGAGGATGATAGTTTTTTTGATATTTTGCTGCTGTGCGAACTGCTGTGCAGGCTCGTATGCTGCGTTTGAAACAAGCAGCAGGGGAGCTTGACAAAGCATTGCGAGCGGTGCGCCCGAAAGTCCGTCAGGGAAGTTTTCACCTGATGCAAGGACTGCTGCTTTGGCTGACTTGAAATACTTTTCTGCCACGAGCTTTGAGGTCTCGTATCTGTTCTTGCCGCCGAGGCGTTCAACGTTCTCAAAGATCTCGCCGAGCTGTGTCTGCGTTTTCTCGCTGACTGCGCTCGTACCGCCGATGATCGCTGCGCTGCCGCCGGTGATGGTCTTGAGGAACTCGCTCTGTTCGGCGGTGAGCCCGTCTTTGCCTGTGAGCATAAGAGCCTTGCCTGTTGCCGATGCGGATATTGCGTCTGCATAATCAAGCCCTGATGCGATAAGTATCTCGCCGCTTGTTACGCCTGCCTCTTTGAGGACTGCGAGGTTGGTCTCGTATCTGTTCAGACCTGCGAGCCTTTTAACATCGTACTGCTTGTCGCTTTCTGTTGAAAGCAGCTTGTCAAGGCGGTAGCTTATCGCGCCGTCGCCGCCGATGATATAGACGGTCTTGCCTGCGTCTGTATTCTGCTTGATATAATTTGCGGTAGTTTCGGGGTCGTTATTGGTTGTGAGCAGTACGGGTGCGTGCTTTGCTTTTGCAAGGGTGCTTGCGGAAAGTGCGTCTGCAAAGTTTTCGCCCGATGCTACGATGACGCTGTCGAATTTATCCGAGGCATCATAGAATGCGAACTTATCGGCTATCTTTCTTGAAGTTTCGTATCTGTTTTTGCCGTAGATGCGCAGATGCTCGGCAGTATCGCTGCTGATGTACACAAGTGCGTAATTTCCGCGCTTATCGTTTGTGTAGGCTATTGTGAGCTCACCTTTATCGTTGAATGAGAACTGTGCATTGATGAGCTTTGCTGTGCCGTTTTGATACTGTATGAAGTAATACTTGCCGTCCTTGTCAAGTTTCTCGTCCTGCCCGGGGATACATCTGAATGTAACATCAAAGCTGCCCCCGAGCTCGACTGTTTCCTGCTTGCCGAAGGTCTGTGTTCTGGCGATGGTGTTATTGCAGTATATCGCAAGGTCGGGTGATGCGCCGACAGCTGATGCAACTGCCTTGACATCGGCATCTGCGACATCTTTTTCTTCGATGACATCGTAGATCATTTTATACTCTACATCATAGCCGTTTTTAAGCACCTTGATATCGGTATCGGGGATACCGAGCTTTGCATTATCTGTGTATTCTTCCTCTTTATAGGACTTGCCGAACATCGAGAGCGTACCTGCGGCAACGCTCTTTTCATCGGTATAATAGCTGTCGATAGCTGTGAGGAGCTTGTAGTAGCTTGCGGGATAGTGGTTGGCGATGATGCTGCCGATGTTTCCGATAAGTGTTGATGTGTTTTCAAACATACTCGGGGAATCTGCCCTTACTGCAGGTGCAAAAACCTTAACAAGTGCGGGAAGTGCTTTTTTTGTAAGCTCGATATCCTCCTGTGTGAGCTTATCCTTATATTTTGAGCTGTCAATGAAATCGGATATCGTCTTGGGAAGCTCCTGCATTTCCTTTTGATAATCAGCCGATTCCTCGGGGTAGGAAAGGATAGTGAGAAGCGGAACGAACAGAGGTGAGGTCAATCCGATGCCCTTGAACGAATCTGCAAGGAAATTGGTTATTTTATACTCTCTGTTGTCTGTGATGAGCTTGGCAACGAACGGGGGTATAGAATCACGCTGGGAATCAAATGTTTCTCTGGTGATGTGGTCCGTAAGAAAAGTTGAGAAGCTGTCAAGGAACTGCTCCATATCGACAGGATCGACAGGTACGGTGGTGCTTGTGCCCGTTTCTGGGTCTTTTACCGTTTCGGTCTTATCCGCTACGCTTAATCCGTTCGACAGTGACAGCACCTTCGGCTGAACGGTCTGCTTTTCGCGCGGGACAGCAAACTGCGTGCCTGCTCTTTCGATGCCCCAGCCTTTTGGCATAAGGCGCGGGATCACATCGTTGGGGTCGATGACGTTCTGTATGTTCTTATAACCGCACGCCTCGGCACTGCCTCGCGGTGTGGCAAAGGTGTAGTCATAAAGGTCTGCCTCGGTGATATCAAACAAGCCGAGGTCTTTGTTTATCATTTTGCCCGTGAGGTCTGCAACTGCGCCGCCGCGGCTGTAGCCGACTATCCACAGCTTTGCGCCTGTGAGGTCGTTGTCGATCTCGTAGCGGAGTATGCGCATCAAAACCTTTCTTGCGGCTTTTGTGAAGCCCTCTGCGTCGCCCTTTGAGCCGACGGTGAGGTTGCTCTGCCATTCTTCGCCGTAGTTAATGCCATTGACAACGACTGCGACAAGCTTATCGCCGCTGTCGGTGGTCTTGCTTGCGATTACTGTTCCGATGGTGTCGGCGGTGTGCTTTTCCATATCCTCTTCGGCGAACGAAGCCTCGTCAAAGCCTGTGTTTTTCAGGATGTCATACACGCTGCCGTCTGTGTTTTTGTCTGTTGAAGCAATAGACAGGCACAGCGACATTGTGGTGAGGTGCTCGTCACGCTGGGTCGAGGGGTTGGCAAAATAGCCGTCTGAATAGTAATAGGTGCCGCTTGTCTCGCCGATGGCGCAATTAAAACTGCCCTTGCAGAGCTTATGCTCGCTTTCTTTTGCAAAGGCTGATGCGGGCAGCAGGGTGATGAACATTGCCGTGCTGACGGCAAAGGCTGCCAATCGTTTTTTGATACCCATAGTTTAACTCCTTTCGCGCTGTTAAAAAATTAACAGTTACTTAATAAAAGTATACAGCAAAAGTTCGGCTGTGTCAAGGGCTTTGGAGCATTTTTGCTTTATTCGCTGCAAGCGGGGTGCGAGGAAAACGGCTGAAAGCTATGCGCTGTGAAAACATTACAAAAACGCTGCCGCGAATTTGTGAGCCTGTACAAATATTTTTTGCGCCTGCACAATTATGGGCTGCTGGATTGTATAGATATTAAAACACAAAAGGAGAATGGCTATGAAAAAAATGATATCTCTGGTTCTGGCGGCGGTTATGCTGGCAGGGTGCGCTAATGTTCCGCAGAACGTAAAGGATAACTACGGCTCAAGCACTGCACAGGACTTTGGCACGAGCGCGGCTTCGTCCGAAAGTACGGCTGACACAGATGCCGAAAAGGTGGACATCACTCAGCTTGATGCTTACAATGCAAAGCTTGGCGGGTACATAAAGCAAAAGGGTTACGATAAGAATTTCTTTCTGCCCGATGAAATAAAGATAACCACGCCTGGCGAGCTTTACAGCTTTAAGATGAAGCAGGCGAACAAAGCCTATGAAAAGTTCCCGCAGGTGTACAAATACTGCTTTGGCAGCGACTTTGCAAGAGACAGCGGTGCGGACGATATAAGCAAGCTGGCGCTGTCTGACGGCGAAAAGGAGATAGCGGGCTTTATTCACATTCGTTCAATTTTTGATGAATATGTGCGCTTTATTGACAGCAGGGGATTTGATGAAAAAAGAAATTACTACACCACCGGGCTGAACATCAGCAGCACAGGGTTCATCAATTTTGAAAACAGCTATGATTCCTTTGCTTACGACGGTTTTGGCGAATATAAAGATGTTTACTACAGCAGGGGCGAAAGCGACAGCGAGCAGCTTATGATGTCAGATGGCAGCCGATACAGTTGTGACGAGGCAAGGGCTTATGCCGAGAAGTTCGCAAACGGGCTTTTGCAGATATACACCGCAGATTTCGAGTACAAGGTCAAGGTCGTGCGCGTGTTCAGAAACGATGATGCCAAGCACCTTTTCTACATTATCTTTCAGAAATACTACAAGGGCACGCCGATAAGCGACCTGCTGACGTACGAATACCACGACCCGATACATACCAAGTGGATGCAAATGAACTGCAATATTATCGGCAGGGAAAGGCTTGCGAGCTTTAATGCTCCGTTTGGTTTTGAAACGCTTGAAAGCAGCGAAAGGGTGAACGAAAAGCTGATACCTGTAACAAGGGCGGTTGACATAATGCACGAAAATCTTGCAGAGCATATCAAGCTGCATATCTTTGATGTAAAGCTGATGTATTTCAACGAGTATGACGGCTCAAGGTATGAAAAGGCGATGGAGATGTTCAGCGCAAGCGGCAAGCCGTCGACCGAGCTTCCGCAGGAGGTGCAGAAGGACTTGTTCCAGCCGGAGATGAACGCGAAGAATGAATACAAGTGCTATCCCGCGTGGGTGTTCTATATTCCAAAGCAGGGCATGAAGGCGAGCAAATACGGCGTAACGGAGATAGAGCGCCATTGCAATTATATTGTCGTCAACGCGCTGACGGGGGAAATGAAAAGCTATGTTGACCCTGCGAGTGCGTACTGACGTCAAGGAGTTCTTTACTGTATGTTTACAGATTTGAAACAACTTTCTTGCGTGAAAATCACACTACATAAAAAAGAGAGGAAGTGTGGCTATGCGCTTGAAAACTGTAAAAAAGGCGGCGGTGATACTCGCGGCGGTGATGCTTGCAGGGTGTGCTAATGTACCGCAGAATGTAAAGGACAGAAACGAGGAGCTTGAAAGTTTGCGCGAGGTGCAGTCCTCGCAGGCGGATGATGCGTCGGGCGGTGAGGCGGAAGATTCGGGCGGCAAAAAGGTGCAGCAGAGCGATTTCGGTGACCTTGACTACATTCGCGCGCATCTGAAAGAAGATGCGTCAAAAAAGTACGGCAAGCTGACAGTCAAGCGGGCAAGTGCGGGTGATGCGAAGTCGATGCCGACATATAAGGTCGAGGTCGGCGGAAACCCGAGCTGCGACATAAAGCAGCTTGGAAAGGCATTCTTCGGAGAGGATTATGAGACAAAAGGCAAGTGCGATTACATCACAGTCGATGCGGAGAAGCTGCCCGATGCGCCCGAAAAAAGCAGCGACTCGCACGTTGACCTTCTGGAAGAACAAGACCAATACTTGTACAAATGTGCCAATCTGTACACCTATTATTCGCTTATGATCGACCAGGGCAAGAAGGGCGAGGAGCCGCCTGATACGTTCCGCTCGCTCGGCATTTCCGACGGCGGTTCAGTCGGCGGCAGACAGACAACGTGGAAAAAGCAGCGCGAGTTTTACGACAAATATTACAACAAGACAACAGGCTCGCAGTCGACGTCAGTAAAAGAGTACTATCCTATGCTCGACAAGCTGCCCGATGACAGCTTCAAAATGACCGACGGAAGCGACTGGTCGGTAAAGGACGCTGTGAAATTTGCAGAGGATACAGCAAACAAGACGATGACACTCAATGATCCTGCGAAATACACCTACAAGGTTTATAGGGTAGACGTGAATGGCTGGAAAAACGATGCTTACGGGTACAGCTTCTGGTTTACCTTCTGTGACGAACAGGGAAACATGTATGATACCGATTCCGAGCGCGGACAGAGCGTTGAGGAGCAGCACGTTTACAAGGGCGAGAGGTTTTTCATAATGCCGCGTATTATTATGGAGTGTATCGCAAAGGACGAGGTGTTTGAGCTGCAAAAGGACATTGCGTACAAGCAGACAGACAAGGTTGCGGACAATGAAAAGCTGCTGACACTGGGCGGTGCGCTCAAACGCCTGCAGGGCGAGCTTGCAAGGCATATGGATATTGACTTTGATTCGGCTATGCTTTGCTACTGCGTGACCTGCGACAAATATCCCTCAAAGGATTACGGTCATCTTGTGCAGTTCCGCAGTGATGTGTGCACAAAGACCTGCGAGCTGACGGCGCGTCCCTACTGGTGCTTCAAGGCAGGCAACAACGGCAATATATGCTGGAACAGGGGTGCGTATTACTATGTTGATGCGGTCACGGGCGAGGTGCATATAACGATGAGCGCAAACGGCGCGTAACGGGAGAGATGAAAAGTGAAATTCTTTAAGACTTTGCGGTGCGACATTAACAAGACCTTTGTGAACATTGGTTTTGTGGGTGCGGTGCTGCTGACGTTCGTGCTGTGCTTTACTGCGCCTGCATACACGGACAACACCAATCAGAAAATGTACAGCATATTCGAGGCGCTGTTTTCGATGGACAGAAAGTTCATCGAGATTCATTCCGAATTTGCTGCAAACACCCTTGCCCGACAGGGAATGAACGGGTATATTACGCTGTTTCTGCCGATAATCGTTGCGTTTCCGTTTATGGTCGCTTTCTGCACCGAGCGCAACAACGGCAACATCAGATTTGTTATCGCACGCACGGGCAAAATGCGGTACTACCTTTCAAAGTTCGTTTCCTGCTTTCTGTGCGGAGGACTTGCGGTGCTTATCGGCATAACGCTTTTTATGGGTGCGATGCACATTCTCTTTCCGCCGATGTCGTCTTACGATATGGGCACTGAAATATATGGCGGAATGGCGCAGCAAAGCGAGTTCGTGCTCAATTTCAGATACCTGTTCTCGAACTTTCTCAACGGCGCTATCGCCACGATGCCTGCGTTCTTTTTAAGCTCGTTCTGCAAGAACCCCTACATCATCACCTGCATTCCGTTTATGTTCACATATGTGTGGGAAACGGTGATTTCAAAACTCACGACAAGTGCTATCGACAGAATGGATATGGACGCTTTGGAAAAGATAACGCCCTTTTATCCAAGCTCGGCACAGAATATGTTTGACGAGCGCACGGCTGTTGCGGTGACAAGTGTCATCTTCAACACGGCGTTTGTGGCGGCGTTCCTTGTCGGGTTTATACTGATAATGAGCCGCACTCGTGACAAGGGAACTTAAAGGGGGTGCGGATATGAAGAAATTTAACCTGCGGCAGTGCTTTGCGTGCGCCAAAACAGAGTACATCAAGTGGGTTTGCGACGCACGAATGGTGATACTCGGCGTGCTGCTTATCTTCATTTACAACTTTGCGATACAGCCGCTTTTGCAGAACGCAGAGAAGATGAACGAGCCGCTGAATATGCTCGAGCCGTTCATCGCGGTGGCGAACTCGGGCGCGGTGCTGATGATAATACCGCTGGTGTTTATGACGCTTATTGCGGATTTTCCGAAGATAGACAACAACACGGTGTTTTACATCATGCGCATCGGGCGCAAAAACTGGCTCACGGGGCAGATAATCAAGCTCGTGATGATGGCGGCGAGCTATCTCGCAGTTATCTTTGTCGGGTCGGTCGTGCCGATGATAACGCGCGGTTTTTGGTACAACGGGTGGAGCAATGTGGTGACCAATTTCAAGAACGTTTTCCCCGAGCAGTCGATGAATTTCGGCGTGCAGCTCGTCCCCGAAAACCTGTACAATCAGCTGACCGTTTTTGAGGCGGCAATAAAAAGCTATCTGTTGGTGTTCGCGTACCTGATGATAATCGGGCTGATACTGCTTGCGCTTTCGCTGATAAAGCACAAAACGCTCGGGTTTGTGTCCTGCGGTGCGGTCATCGCTCTCGGCACGGCGTTCTGCTCGATAAAGACCTCGCTGATGTGGACGATGCCGATGGCGAACAGCATAATCTGGCTGCACTTCACCAAGTATTTCAGAGTGCCCGAGGTGTCGATAACTTTTTCGGTCGTGTACCTTGTGACGTTCGTGGCGGCGCTGATAATCTTCTGCTACATAATGATAGGCAGGTTCAACTACGACAACGTGTCGGAGATAGCATCATAGGAGGGCAAAATGGACAGCATAATTTCGGTTAAGGGCGTTGACCTTACGATAGGCAAAACGCAGATACTCAAAGATATAAATGTAGATTTTGAGGAGGGCAAAATTCACGGACTTATCGGGCGAAACGGCTCGGGAAAGACAATGCTGATGAAGTGCATCTGCGGTTTCATCAAGCCAACATCGGGCGAGATAACCGTTGACGGCAAGCGCGTAGGCAAGGACATTGATTTCCCCAAGGATATGGGCATCATCATTGAAACGCCCGGCTTTATCCCGTACTATTCGGGGTACAAGAACCTCAAGCTGCTTGCGGGACTCAACAACAAAATTGGCAAGGCCGAGGTCAGAGAGTCGATGAAAAAAGTCGGGCTTGACCCCGACCTGAAACGTCATGTTAAAAAGTATTCCCTGGGTATGCGTCAGCGTCTCGGGCTTGCGCAGGCGATAATGGAAAACCCGAAAATACTCATTCTTGACGAGCCTTTTAACGGGCTTGACAAGGACGGTGTAAAGGAGATGCGAGAGTATCTGCTTTCCTACAAAGAGCAGGGCAAGACGATACTTATCTGTTCGCATTCGGCAGAGGACATCGCGGTGCTGTGTGAAACGGTGCATGAGATGGACAAGGGGCGGCTTGAAGAAATAAACTGAAAAACCGATGCTTGCAGGCGGTGCAGGCATCGGTCTTTTGTTATGGGAAAAGTGAGCCGAGGTATTGCAAAAGTTCAGTGACAAGCGGCTGCATACCGTCTATCTCGCCGCGCTTGGAGGTGGAGATGTTGAGGATAGTTCCGCTTTCGTACTTGATGTGCAGGGTGACGCTTTCATTTTCAAGGTCGGGATCGTCGCCTTCGGGTTTTATGCCAAAGCCGAAATAGCCCTTGCTGTGATTGCCAAGGTTGTGCGCCTTGTGGTCGTAGACGCTGTTGCGGTATTTATCCACGACATCGTACTTGTCGATGATGTGCATAAGGTGCGCAAAGTAGTCGGGTGGGAAGGGGATAAGGTCATCGCAGATGGACTTTTTCTCACGCGCGTTGTACACATCGCGCCCCAAAAGCAGCGTTTCGCCGTTTATCGCATCTTCCTGCGGGACGTTTACATCGCTGTAACGAGTGAAAATGGCATCCTTACGCATACGCAGCATAAATCGGATCATCTGCGAGTCCTCTTTTTTGCGCAAAAGGCTTCGCTCGCCCGAGAGTGCGAAGTGATCGGTGATGATGGTGTAGATCTCCTCCGCCCACTGCAAGTAAGGCTCGTTGTTGCAGCGAAAATAAATCTTTTCGCCCGATGCGTAGCGTGCTTCAAAGGTGCTTGGCTGATATTCGGGCGGAAGCCCTGCGGTGATGCGGTCCTCGCCGTTATTGTGCGCAAGGCGGTATTTGTCGATGACGGCTTGCAGGCGCTCAAGCAGTGATGGCTCGGCGGTGCTGCTTACGCTGTGATACTTTTCAGCTGCGGTGACTGCGCCGCTTTCGTCCTGCCGGACTTCAAAATCAAAGTTGTGGCTGCCGTTTTCGGTCTCGCGTGTGGAGAGGTAAAAGTTGGTGCGCAGATAGCAAAGCTGCTTTGAGGTGATAACTTTCGGCGCGCTGCGGTCGGAATTGTCGGTAGTACCGCCGCAGACAGGCTCGCTGTCCTGCCTTGCTTTGCCTTTACCAAAGAAAAATGACATGGTGTGACCTCCTTTGTGTACTCTGACGGTTTATTGTTGTTTCAAATTTATCATAGTTTGTTCATAAAGTCAAGGGCAGGAGGGCGAAAATCCCCTGAAATGATTGTTTTTTGCCAAAGGTTAACACATATTTCATTGACTAAGCGGTATCGTTCTGCTATAATGTACTAAACGGCAGTATGCGTTTGTGTATAACTGTTGTGGATTTTGCACAAATTTTAGACTTGTTCAATGATATTACTATAAAATATAAAAGGCGGAATCTTTTCCAAAATGACGGGAGTGATTTTGATGAAAAAGGATAAGAAAACCGCCGGCAAGACCAATATCGACAGAGTTTTAAGCAGTATCTCGCTGAGAAAAAAGGCGCCGCTGAGTGTGTATTTCGTTCTGCTTGCGCTGTATGTTGCGGCAGCAACCATTGTGATCGTGACGGCAGGCGACCAGAGTGCTGTCACCATATTCGGTGCGAAGATGAGCGTTTACGCTTTTGCAGGCATTTTCTCGGCGCTGTCAAACATCTGCATCTTCCTTATCGCGGTGTACTACGGAAAGCTTGGTTTTATAACGGCTTTTGTTCTGATCTTCGGGCAGCTGCCGTCGATGCTGATGGGTATTTTCGCAAGGCACAATGCTTCGAGCTTGCCGGGGCTTTTTACAAATCTTTTTACGATAATAGCGACGATCGCGATCTACATAAACAATCTGCGTGTTGCGCGTTTTGAGGAGAAAATGCGCGATCAGGCGGTCACGGACAGGCTCACGGAGCTGCCAAACAGATTTGCCTGCTCGGAATTCGTGGGCAAGCTGGTCAAGGGCAGCGAGAAGTTTGCGATAGTTTCTATTGACGTGAACAATTTCAAGAGCGTCAACGACACTATGGGGCGCGAGGCAGGCAACAAGGTGCTTGTCGAGATAGCAAATCGCTGGAAAAAGGCGGCGGACGAAGGCACATCGGGCACGGTGGACTTTATTTCACGCCAGAGCGGTGACGAGTTCATGCTTATCGTTCAGGACTATGACAGCGAGCAGGAGCTTATCAAGACTATCAAGCACTATCAGCTGCTGGTGGAGAGAAAGGTCACGGTGGACGACTGCGACCTTTACCTGACGGCAAGCTTTGGCTATGCACTCTTCCCCGATGATGCAAAGACAAGCGACGGCTTGTTCTCAAGCGCTGATGCGGCGGTTTACGAGCTGAAGCGCAACAGCAGCGACCGCATACTGCGTTATAATCCCGCGCTTTTGAAAAACGAGCGCTCGGTGGAGATCGAGAAAAAGATACGCACCGCGCTTGTGAGCGACTCGCTGTATTTCAATCTTCAGCCGCAGTACGATATCGACCACAAGCTGCGCGGCTTTGAGGCTCTTGCGCGTATGAAGGACAATGACGGCAGCCTTATCAGCCCCGGTGAGTTTATACCCGTGGCAGAGAAGGCAGGGCTTATCGACAAGGTGGATGTGAGCGTTTTCAGAAACGCGGCGAGATTTTTCGGTAACCTTATCAAAAAGACGGGTGCGGACATCACGCTGAGCGTCAACGTATCGGTGCGCCACCTTATGAAGAACGATTTTATCGACGAGATCAAATCTATCATCGACACCTGCGGCGTTCCTGCGGACAAGCTGGAGATAGAGATCACCGAGTCGATAATGATAGATTCGGCGGAAAAGGCTTTGCAGTGCATCACCGAGCTTAAACGTATGGGCTTGAAGATTGCGATAGATGATTTCGGCACGGGCTACTCGTCACTCAGCTACCTTATCAATTTCCCTGCGGATATGCTGAAGGTGGACAAGTCGTTTATCGACAAGATGAACTCGAGCGATTCGTCAAAACAGTATGTGGCGGCGATAATATCTATCGGGCACATTATGAACTTTGATGTTATCTCAGAGGGCGTTGAGCAGTCCGAACAGCTCGAAACGCTGCGCAGTATCGGCTGCGATTTTATCCAGGGCTTTATCTGGGGCAGACCGCTTTCTCCCGAGGCAGCGGAGGATCTGGTCGTGCAGACGATGCAGCAGGTTTGAATAACCAAGGCAGAGAGCCTTATCGCTCTCTGCTTTTTTGTTGTTAACAGGTTAAATCAGAGTTTGTGGGTCTGCACGACCTATAAGGGCTTGCCAAGGACAAAACAGGTTTTTTCGCCCAGCCTTTTTCTCGTAAAAAAAGGCTGGCGGGTCAAGGGCAGAGCCCTTGCCGCCGTCCGCAGACGGCGGAATACCCTGACGCTTCGCGCGCTCGGCAAGGGGTGAATTTCAAACAGTCCTGTGGACTGTTTGAAAGAGGGGACGCCCTGCAAGAGAGGGCGTGCCCCTACGGAGAATACACTCACTATTTTTCCGCAATCCGCCTGCAAAAAGGCGGATTGAATGGCTCTTGTTTTTTTGGGGGCTTTCCGGTCGCCCCCAAAAGCCCCTTCGGACACACTCTCTGACATGGTGCACAAATACTGATTTACATAAGCAGAATGATTGCAAAGAGAATAAAAAGAGAACCGGACAAAAGGAGAGAAGGATATTGAGGATAAAGTTATCCGACCATTTTACATACAAAAAGCTGATACGCTTCACGCTGCCGTCGGTGATGATGATGATATTCACCTCGATATACGGTGTGGTGGACGGCATTTTCGTATCAAACTATGTGGGCAAGACGCCGTTTGCGGCGATAAATCTGATAATGCCGTTTCTGATGATACTGGGTGCGGTGGGATTTATGATAGGCACGGGCGGCACGGCGCTGGTCGCGCTGACTTTTGGTATGGGCGATGACGAAAAGGCGCGGCGGATCTTCTCGCTGCTGGTGTACATCGTAATCGGCGCAGGTGCGGTGATATCTATACTTGGGATAGTGTTTGTAGAGCCTGTTTCGCGTTTGCTTGGCGCATCGGACGAGATGCTGCCGTACTGCGTGAGATACGGGCGAGTGATACTTATAAGCCTTGTGGCGTTCATGCTGCAAAACGTATTCCAGAGCTTTCTTGTGACGGCGGAAAAGCCGACTTTCGGACTTATGATAACGGTTGCGGCAGGCTGCACGAATATGCTGCTCGACTGGCTGTTCATGGCGGTCTTTGAGTGGGGCATAACGGGTGCGGCGCTTGCGACGATGATAGCGCAGTGCATCGGCGGCCTTATACCGCTTATCTACTTTATTGCGCCAAACAGCAGCAAGCTGCGGCTCGGCAGGACGCGCTTTGACGGCAGGGCGGTGGTCAAGACCTGTACAAACGGCTCGTCGGAGTTTATGGCGAACATTTCGATGTCCGTCGTGAGTATGCTGTACAATTTCAGGCTGATGAACATTGCGGGTGAGAACGGCGTTTCGACCTACGGTGTGCTGATGTATGTCAATTTTATTTTTATCGCGGCATTTCTGGGATTCTCGGTCGGCAGCGCGCCTGTGGTGAGCTTTCACTACGGTGCAGGGAATACCGACGAGCTGAAAGGGCTTTTCAGAAAGGGCGTGCGCATTATCGGGATAATGTCGGCGGCGATGTTCACGCTGGCGCAGATAGCGGCACGACCGCTTGCAAACATCTTTGTAGGGTATGACGGCGAGCTTTTGCCGATGACTGTTCACGCATTCCGGATATGCTCGTTCATGTTTCTGCTGTGCGGGTTCAACGTGTGCGGCTCGGGGTTTTTCACCTCGCTCAACAACGGGTTGGTATCGGCGGTGCTATCGTTCGGCAGGACGCTGTTCTTTCAGGCGGCGTCGGTGCTTGTGCTGCCGCTGTTTCTCGGGCTTGACGGCATATGGCTGTCGGTCGTGGCGGCGGATGTGCTTGCGTTTGTGATGACGCTGGTGTTCATCGCGCGCAACAGGTCAAGATATAACTATGCATAGGAAATAAGGGGTTTGAGAGGCTTCGCTGTGCGCCAAAAGGTCAAAAAATTGACAAAAAGACAATAGAGGCGACGAAAATAACGCGGCGAATTTGTTAAAATGGTATCAGAAAGAAGGGGGAAAATGAAGAATTCTACAAACATGACACAAGGCAGCATACTCAAAAAGCTGATACTTTTTTCGATACCGATACTGCTGGGGAACGTTTTTCAGCAGCTTTACAATGTAGCGGACACGGCGATAATCGGCAACGTGCTTGGTGATGACGCTATCGCGGCGGTAGGTGCGGCGGCTCCTGTTTACAACCTTATAATCGGGCTTTCGCTCGGTCTTACGAACGGCTTTGCGGTGATAATCTCGCGCTTTTTTGGTGCGGGAGATGAAAAGTCGCTCAAACGCGCGGTCGCGCTGACCTATTTTCTGTCGGGCATAACGGCGGTCATTATGACGGCGGGCAGCCTTATCGGTCTGCATCCGCTGCTCAAAGCGCTCAACACGCCTGATGACATAATCGGGCAGACGCAGAGCTATATGCGCATCATCGTTGCGTTCAGCGCGCTGACAATAGCGTACAATATGCTCGCGGGAATGATGCGCGCGGTGGGCAACAGCAAGGCTCCGCTGTATTTTCTTATTGTGAGCTGCTTTGTCAACATCGGGCTTGACCTTTTGTTTGTAAAGGTGCTTGGCTGGGGCGTTGCGGGCGCGGCTTATGCAACGGTCATCTCGCAGGGGCTTTCGGTCGTGATGTGTTTTATTTACGCGCTGAAAAAGTGCAGCTTCCTTATCTTCAAAAAGAAGCATTTTCATATGGACACAAAGCTTATCGGTGAGCTGGCAAGCACGGGTATCTCGATGGGGCTGATGTTTGCGATAGTTTCGGTCGGCTCGGTGATACTGCAAAGTGCGGTGAACGGTTTCGGAACGACGACGATAACCTCGCACAGCGCGGCGAGAAAGCTCGACGAGATGTTTATGATGCCGATGAGCACGGTTGCGATGTCGGTATCGACCTTTACCAGCCAGAACTACGGCGCGGGCAGGATAGACAGGGTGCGCAAAGGGATACGTTTCGGGTTTATGCTGACGGCGGTGTGGAGCGTTATCTCGATACTTGTATGCGTGATCTTCAACAGGCCGCTGATACATCTTATCACGGGCACGAACGACAGCGAGGTGCTTGCGATCTCGGCGAGGTACATTGTGTGGAACGTTCCGTTCTTCTTTGTGCTGGGGGTGCTGGTGGTACTGCGCAGCAGCCTGCAGGGCGTTGGCAAGAAGCTGGTGCCGATAATGGGCAGCGTGGTAGAGTTTCTGCTGAAGGTGCTGGTGGTAATGGTGCTTGCGCCAAGGCTTGGGTACTTTGGGGTCTGCATCGTTGAGCCTGTGATCTGGGCTGTCTGCGCGGCGATAGTTCTGGCGGACTACGCGCTGTTCCTGCGCAAAAGCTCGCATATGAACGGCGGCGAGGCGCAGAGGGTGTGATATTCATAGCACGGTATGGGGCAGCCTGTACCGTGCT
>Ga0256404_1003890_pt1 | contig 29332 bp, 23 predicted proteins | sample RumenRJG_01DNA_FD_185990 | JGI IMG/M metagenome (GOLD analysis project Ga0256404, IMG submission 185990) | Bovine rumen microbial communities from Lethbridge, Alberta, Canada - RJG_01 | ecosystem: Host-associated > Mammals > Digestive system > Stomach > Rumen | place: Canada: Alberta | collected...
TAATCTTTACCGAAAAAGCCTTACACTTCGTAAAACGAAGACAGACAAGGTAGATGCGCGCGTGATCGCTTCTATGTTAATGTCTTGCGTAGACCTTAAGCCCTACACAAGTACATTATACCAGAACCAAGAGCTAAAATCAATGACTCGTTACAGATTTGATAAAGTTTCTGAAAGAGCTAAGCTCAAAACCTCTGTTTCAAGGCTTGTTACCATACTCTTTCCAGAGCTTGAAATGCTCGTTCCATCGCTGCATATGAAGTCTGTCTATGCTTTGCTTGCCGAGTTCCCGTCGGCAAAGCATATTGCTGATGCACATCTTACAAGGCTGACAAACCTGCTTTCTGAGGCTTCAAAGAATCGCTATGGAAAAGATAAAGCCATTCAGATAAGAGAAGCTGCAAGGCGTTCCATAGGCTCTGTTATGCCTGTAAAGTCATTGGAACTAAAGCACACCATAAAACTCATTGCAGACCTTACCGAACAGATCAATGAAGTCGAGGCTGAGATCAAGAAGCTCGTTGATGAAAGCGGCACGACTCTTTTGACTGTGCCAGGACTCAGCTATGCAACAGTTGCTGTTATTCTTGCAGAAGTCGGGGATTTCTCGAACTTTGCAACACCTGATAAAGTGCTTGCTTTCGCAGGAATGTCGCCATCTACATATCAATCTGGACAGCTTACAAACTGCTATGCCAGAATGGAGAAGCGAGGGTCTAAATACCTTCGCTACGCACTCTACAATGCTGCCAAGTATGTCTGCACCTGGGACAAGACCTTTGCAGATTATCTTGCCAAGAAACGAGCTGAGGGAAAACACTACAATGTAGCTTTATCTCATGCTGTTAAGAAGCTTGTGCGGCTCATCTTTGCTCTTGAAAAATCTCACCAGCCTTATCAGCCTTCGGTTTGATTTTCTGAAAAACTTTCAATTTGGGGCTTGACTTTTAATAGTTAGTCTTATCATTGCTGCGCATACGCAATGTACACGCAGCCTTATATGCAGTAATTATTTTTCTGCGCTTTCTGACTTCATCTGGGAAAGTGCCTGCGTGATAGTGTCAATTACCTTTGTTTCGGTAAACTGCTTTGCCTGCCTGATAGCATTGTAAAATGCCTTTGCATCGGAACTTCCGTGTGCTTTTATTACAGGTTTTGCAGTACCCAGCAGCGGCGCTCCGCCGTACTCGGAATAATCGACCTTCTTTTTGAAATCCTTGATATTCTTCATTACCATAGCTGCTGCGAGCTTGGTTTTGATGTTCTTTTTAAATATGCCTTTCAGCTCGTTTGAGAAAAACTTGCCCATACCCTCGTAGAGCTTGAGCATAAGGTTTCCGCAGAAGCCGTCTGCAACACACACATCACAGTCGCCAAGCGGGAGCTGTCTTGCTTCGATATTGCCCACAAAGTTAACGGGAGCATTTTTGAGCAGCTTGTATGTTTCAAGTTCAAGCTCTCTTCCCTTTGACTCCTCTGCACCGATGTTGGCAAGAGCAACTCTTGGGCTTTTAACTTTGAGTATCCTATTCATATATGCGCTGCCCATTATTCCGAAATGAACAAGCATCTCGGGGCGGCAGTCGGCATTAGCACCGCTGTCAAGCAGCATTGTCGGTTTGCCTGCTGTTGGTAAGATCGTTGCAAGTGCAGGTCTTTTAACACCCTTTATTCTCTTTACAATAAATGTTGCGCCTACAACAAGTGCGCCTGTTGAGCCTGCGGAAACAAAAGCATCGCCCTCACCGTCTGCAAGCATTTTCATCCCGACAGCCATTGAACAGTCTTTTTTGCCCTTGATTACCTCAGTAGGTTCTTCACAGATTTCAATAACTGTTGGAGCGTGTCTGATCTTGAGCTTGGAAATATCAAGCTGATTCTTCTTCGCACAAGCCTTGATCTTTTTCTCGTCACCTACAAGAGTTACATCTACACCAAAATCATTATGTGCTTTTATTGAGCCTTTTATAACCTCAAGCGGCGCATTGTCTCCGCCGAATGCATCGATAACAATGTTCATTTTTATACCTCCGTTTTAATGGATAAAAGCAGTTCATCAAGGTCAGCAAGACCGCGCTCTGCTATGGTTTTGTACTTTAGTTTCTTATCTCTGATCCTTTCGGGAAGCTCCGGAAGGATACCCATATTACATCCCATCGGCTGGAACTTTTCTACCGCTTCATCGGATATATACTTTGAAAGCGCTCCAAGCATCGTTGTTTCGGGAAGGCTTATCGTGCCAAGACCTTTCAGCCGCCTTGCCATACAAAGCCCTGCAAATATACCGCTTGCGGCGGATTCTATGTATCCCTCAACGCCTGTTATCTGCCCCGCAAAATAGATATGCTCGTTGCTGCGCATATTGAACTGCTCTGTAAGCAGCTTCGGGGAGTTGATAAACGTATTTCGGTGCATAACACCATAGCGCATGAATTCGGCGTTTTCAAGACCGGGTATCATTGAGAAAACTCTTTTTTGTTCACCGAATTTCAGATTAGTCTGAAATCCAACAAGGTTATAAAGCGTTCCTGCCGTGTTTTCTGCGCGAAGCTGAACGACAGCATACGGTCTGCTTCCCGTGTGCGGGTCTGTCAAGCCAACCGGCTTCAGAGGACCGAAACGCATTGTATCTTCACCGCGCTTTGCAAGCACCTCAACAGGCATGCAGCCCTCGTAGACTTTAAAGCCGTCCTTTGCAAAATGCTGCTTGTCAAACTCTTTGAGCTGTGCGCTTTCAGCGTTTATCAGTTCATTATAAAATCGCAGATACTCATCTTTATTCATCGGGCAGTTGATGTAATCAGCCTCACCCTTGCCATATCTTGATGCAAAGAAGACCTTATCCTTATTAAGACTTTCATATGTCACTATCGGTGCTGCGGCATCGTGAAAATACAGGTATTCACCGCAAAGTCTGCCGATATCCTCGGCAAGCGCATCGCTTGTAAGGGGACCTGTCGCGATTATCACATTACCATCGGGTATGCTGGTTACTTCCTCTTCAACTACTGTTATATTCGGCTGACTTTTGATCTTTTCGGTTATAAGATCAGAAAACTGCGTTCTGTCTACTGCAAGCGCACCGCCCGCACTGACTCTTGAAGCCTGTGCAGCAAGCATCGTTAGAGAACCAAGCTTTCGCATTTCCTCTTTGAGCATTCCTGCGGCAGAGTCCACCCTATCGGCTTTCAGCGAATTAGAGCATACAAGCTCGGCAAACCCCTTGTATTTATGCGCAGGAGAAAACTTTTTCGGTTTCATTTCATACAGCTCGACTTGTATGCCTGCATTTGAGAGCTGCCATGCAGCCTCAACACCTGCAAGTCCTGCGCCGATAACTTTTACTTTATCACTCATTGACCTTTGTATTCCTTTTCAATATGTGCGATCTCAGTTTTACTGACAAGATCGCCGTTTTCAATATCAAGCTCAACGATATACGGCATCCAATCAACGATACGAAAGAAATCCTCAGCTCCGAAATCCGGATCATAGTAATTCATTATTGTACTCAGAGCTGTGCCGTGTGTTCCTATGACAATAGTTTTTCCATCATTGACGGCAGCGATCTCTTTAACCGCCTCGATGTTTCTTTCCTGCACCATAGAGAGAGACTCGCCGCCCTCTTCATGCCACTGCTTATCGCTCCAGCGCTTGTTTATCATATCCTTAAAGCTGACGCCGACTCCGCCGTTGCCTTTCTTTCCGCTTTGGCGTTCACGAAGTCTTTCATCGGTAGTTATCTGCATACTGAAATACTCTGCTGTGCTTGCAATAGTATCCAGGCTGCGCTTATAAGGACTGCAATAGAAAGCATCTATCTGCATATATTTCAGTGTATCAAGCACCAGCTGAGTATCACGCAAGCCCTCATCTGTAAGAGGTCTTGTCCTGTCATCAGTATGGCTATGCACAGGCTGAGCGTGTCTGACAAATATGATCCTAGTCATTCGTTTTACTCCTTGTTATCACCCGAAAGGTTCTTCTGATAGCCACAGCCTTCTTTGTGGCAGATGAGCATGCCGTTCTTTCCGCCCTTCTGGAAGAGCGTTGAACCGCATTTCGGGCAGGTCTCCTCAGTCGGAAGATCCCAAGTCATAAATTCACAGTTCGGGTTATCCTCGCATCCGTAATACTTCTTGCCCTTTTTCGATTTCTTAAGCAATATCTTTTTGCCGCAGTACGGGCACTTTCCACTCATTTCCTGAACGATGCGCTTTGTGTTGGTACACTCGGGGAAGCCCGAGCAGGCAAGGAATTTTCCGAATCTTCCTATCTTTATTACCATTGGCTTTCCGCATTTTTCACATATCTGGTCGGTCTCCTCGCTTGGGACTTTAACACGCTTGCCGTCCATAGCTTTTTCAGCATCTGAAAGCTCATGGTCAAATTCACCATAGAAATCTTGCAAGGTCTTTATCCAGCTCTTTTTGCCGCTTTCTACCTGGTCAAGATTATCCTCCATATTTGCTGTGAATTTTACATCAACTATCTTTTTGAAATGCTCGCTCATAAGCTGGTTCGTAACCTCTCCGAGCGATGTGGGCTTGAGCTGTTTGCCGTCACGTTCAACATAGTTCCTTGCAAGTATCGTAGAGATAGTCGGAACGTAGGTGGAAGGTCTGCCTATTCCTGTTTCCTCAAACGCTTTAACGAGCGTAGCTTCGGTGTATCGCGGAGGGGGCTGTGTGAAATGCTGATTGCCCTCAAGAGACTTTACATTCACAGTATCGCCCTTTTTCAGCGGCGGCAGAATGTTTTTCTTCTCGCCGTCATCGTCACGGCTTTCCTCATAAAGGACTGTAAAGCCGTCAAACTTTACAGAGTAACCTGTTGCTTTAAATATGCAGTTATCAGCTGCAATATCGACCGAAACGGTATCCATAAGGCAGTTAGCCATCTGTGAGGCAATAAATCTCTCCCAGATAAGCTTGTAAAGCTTATACTGATCGTTTGTGACCCCGCTTGCCTTGACCTCATCGGGTGTAAGCTCGGGGTGCGTTGGTCTTATAGCTTCGTGTGCGTCCTGCGCGTTGCCCTTTGACTTATATACTCTTGCAGTTTCAGGAACATACGAATCTCCGTATTTTGCGCGGATAAAATCGGTCGCAGCCTTTCTTGCCTCATCTGAAACGCGCAGGCTGTCGGTTCTCATATATGTTATAAGACCTGTCTGTCCCATTGATCTTATCTCTACGCCCTCGTAAAGCTCCTGCGCGGTTTTCATAGTTCTTCTGCCCTGGAAACCGAGCTTTCTCGATGCTTCCTGCTGCAGAGTCGATGTTGTAAAAGGCGCTGCGGGTGATTTTTTATGAACGCTCTTTTTTACCTTGTCAACAACAAACTTTGCACCGCTTAATCTTTCAAGTATTTTATCGGTCTGTTCTTTGTTTTCAAGTTCTATTTTCGCGCCGTCAACTGTGTTTAGCTTTGCCGAGAATACCTTTCTGCTGCCAACAGCTGAAAACTTTCCATCTATCGACCAGTATTCCTGCGAAACAAATGCTCTTATCTCGTCTTCTCTGTCACAGATCATTTTCACTGCAACAGACTGCACTCTTCCCGCAGAAAGACCTCTCCTTATCTTTCTCCAAAGAAACGGAGAAAGCTTATATCCCACGATCCTGTCAAGGATCCTTCTTGCCTGCTGTGCATTGACAAGATTAAGGTCGATAGACCTTGGGTGCTGCATACCTGCCTTTATGCCGCTTTCTGTTATCTCATTAAAAGTGACTCTGTTTTTCTGCGACAGATCAAGACCGAGCAGCTGCGCAAGATGCCATGATATTGCTTCTCCTTCGCGGTCAGGGTCTCCTGCGAGATAGACATTATCACTTGCTTTTGCTTTTTTCTTTATTTCCTTGATAAGATTCTCTTTTTCCTTTATGTTTACATACATAGGCTCAAAGTTATTATCTATATCAACTGCAAGCTTGGATTTAGGCAGGTCGCGCAGATGTCCCATTGATGCGACTACCTCGTAATCTCCACTCAGATATCTTTTTATTGTTTTTACTTTTGTAGGTGACTCAACTATTATAAGATTAGACAATTCCATTCTCCGTTCTGTATATTTAATTTGCTAATTCAAATTGATTGCCCGGCAGGCTGTTTATTATACCCTCAAGTTCAAGCATCGTAAGTGCTGCAAGTACATCCGATATATCAATTTTTGTTTTTGCACAAATAGTATCAGCGTGCGTTTTGCCCTCTTCAAGAACCTTGCAAATAGCACTTTCTGTTTCATCGAGCTGTGAGTAATCAACAGCAGGCGCTTTCTTTTCAGTAATGATCTTTTTATCGGCTGCGGCCTTTGGTTTGCTTTCGCTTTCTGATAGGCGCTTCTTTATTTCCTGCTTGGTGTAGAACTGTGAGTCCTCAACGGGCAGGCTGAAATCACCGAAATCCTTGGTGTAAGCAAAGCTGTCAAAACCTTCGAGAGCAAGTCTGCCAACTATATCATCAGCATCAAATAGCGGGATACAGTCATTGCGCAGCAGATACCGCTGACCAAAGTATCGTTTATCAGTTATATCACACGGCGGTACAACGAACACAGGTTTACCTTGTGCTGCGGCGTGTTTGAAGTTATCGAGTCCATGACTATCGATGCCGGCTTCGATAAACACAACGCCCTGTGATATTCCGACAAGTATCCTATTGCGAAGCTTAAAGGCATTTTGAAAAGATTTAGTCCCCGGTATATGCTCCGATATGACCACACCGTTTTCACCGATCTTCTTTTTAAGATCCATACTTCCGGTAGGATAATCATGGTCAAGCGCAGTACCGCAAACTGCTACGGTAGGCTTCCCTTTGTCAAGTGATGTGACATTTGCTATCTGATCTATGCCGTTTGCAAAGCCCGAACAAAGCGTTATCCCCTTGTCGAGCATATCGTTGCACAGCCATTTTGCAACACCAGTTGAGTATTCCGAAGGCTGCCTTGTGCCGACAACAGCGATCGTACTTATATGGTTTAAAAAGTCAAGGTTACCATAGCTGAACAGTACAGCAGGTGCATCGGCAATAGCGCCGAGCCTTTGAGGATAGCCCTCACTTTCATAACAATATACATTTATGCCTTTTGCAGCACAGTCGTCCAGTACTTTTTGCGCATCAGCTTGTGTTATTTTCCCAACAAGCTGTTTTTCCTTTTCGTTCAGACCCTCGACCTTATTCTCTTTGAGTGCGGCGTAAAACTCATCTGCGTTGTCATAATCCTTGGAAACAGACCATATACGCGGATTGCCTGCTCCAAATATCATTGTCAGCATAAGCCAGACTATTCGTTCGTCTTTCATAGAATTTCACTCCTGCACATTTCCCAGAGTATTATAGAACCTGCTGTTGCAACGTTCAGCGAATTCAGATTTCCACGCATTTTTATGGTTATTCGTTCATCACAAAGCTTTACGTCCTCGTCTGACATACCGTTCCCCTCATTCCCGAGGACAACAGCGCAGCCTGTGCTGTAATCAGCATCTGTAACAGCAACAGCATCGCTGTCAATTACAGAAGCATAGACTTTTATACCCCTGCTTTTGAGCATATCCAAAGTTTGCGAAAAACTATTGCCGAGCATTATATCAAGTCTTAAAGCAGAGCCCATTGCAGAACGCAGGACTTTGGGGTTATAAAGCTCACAGCAGTCATTGCACAGTATAACAGAATCTACTCCGACAGCATCAGCTGTTCTTAAAAGCGTTCCTACGTTTCCGGGATCCTGCACATCATCGAGTATAAGATACTTACCGTTTGGCTTGATCTTATCGCTTGAAAGAGTATTATCAAGCATTTTTGCTATCACAAATACTCCCTGCGGATACTGCGAATCAGACATCTTTACAGCAATCGATCCATCAACGGTATAGAACTTTTCATCGCTTGTAAACCAGTTCGGATCAACATAATCACTGTATTTTTCAATAGCTTTTTCAGTGGCAAAACAAGCGGTTATTTCAAGCTTATTGGTCTGCCACAAATCAAAAGCATCTTTGCATAACCTTGCACCTTCAAGCACGAACAGACCCGTTTCACGTCTTGCTTTTTTGCTTGTAGAAAGCTTTATATACTGCTTGATCTTGGGGTTGTCCCTGCTTGAAATATGCATTTTTCTATCCGCCTTTTGTTAGTTTTATCTACCCTTAATATATAACAAAACACGCATATCCGTTAAAACATGCGTGTTAGTTTATCTTAAAGAGCAGCCTTTGCCTTCTCAACGATCGCAGTAAAGCCTGCAGGGTCATTGATAGCTATCTCAGACAGCATTTTTCTGTTCAGATTGATATCTGCTTTCTTCAGACCATTCATAAGTGTTGAATAGTTCATGCCGTTGAGCTTTGCAGCAGCAGAGATTCTTGTGATCCAGAGCTTTCTGAAATCTCTCTTTCTTGCCTTTCTTCCGATATATGCATACTGTCCTGACTTCATTACGGCTTCTTTAGCCATTTTGAAGTGCTTGCTCTTTGCGCCGAAATAGCCCTTAGCAAGCTTGAGAGTCTTGTTTCTTCTCTTACGAGTCATCATTGCGCCCTTAACACGAGCCATAGTTATTACCTCCTGAAATTTTGATAGATTGTTTCCCTACAACTCGTTATTACTTGTAAGGTACGAGAATTTTGATGTTAGCCAGATTCGACTTGTCTGCAACTGCAGCACCGCGAAGAATTCTCTTACGCTTGTGGTCTTTCTGTGTAAGTCTGTGTCTCTTATTTACATGCTGGAACTTTACCTTACCGCTGCCTGTAACCTTGAAACGCTTTTTTGCACCTGAATGTGTTTTGATCTTTGGCATTTTAATTTATCCTCCCTTAATATGATTTACTTTGAAGCTTTAGGAGAAACGAACATTACAAGGCTTCGTCCCTCCATTTTAGATGGCTTGTCAACAACACCGACCTCAGAGATCGCTTCCTTAAACTTTGCAAGCAGTTCTTCACCAAACTGAGGGTGAGCAACTGTACGCTTTCTGAATCGAACCGAAACCTTAAGCTTATCTCCGCCGTTAAGAAATTTGACAGCCTGATTTACCTTGGTGTTGAAATCGTGAGTATCGATAGTTGAGGACATCCTTATTTCCTTTATATCGATTATCTTCTGATTCTTCCTTGCTTCTTTCTCACGCTTTGTCTGCTCAAAACAGAACTTACCGTAGTCCATGATCCTGCACACGGGCGGCTGAGCCTGCGGTGCGATCTTTACCAGGTCAAGATCCTGCTGAAATGCAAGGTTAAGAGCCTCACTTGAACTTACTATACCAAGCTGACTGCCGTCAACGCCTATCAAACGGACTTCTTTGTCCTTGATATCTTCGTTGATCTGATGTTCCTTGTTGCTAATGACACAGCACCTCCAAATTGTAAAATGAAAAACGGGCACAGACACAGATCCGTACCCGTATAATTACATACCAATTAAGTATAGTAATCAAATGTTGACCTTTTTGCGTTAGCTGAAGGTGAGAACGGATCAGGTTCTGCTTTGTTTACCTAAACATTATACTACTATCCGTTCTCAATGTCAAGCAGTTAACAGTTTTTTTACATTTGTACATCAGAAAACAAATTCCTTGCCAATGCCAAGCATAAAAGAATAGATATAACAGCTTTTGATATTGGCTTTTTTAATAGTACCGTCAGGGTTTTCTTCACCGAGGACTATCTCCATAGCAGATTTGTAAAATTCAAGCTGTGTACCATACTTGTCCATATCTTCAGCAGATCTGAACCTGTCGGTCTTATAGTCAACTATTACATACCCGTCATCTTCTTTGAAAACGCAGTCGGCAATACCTTGGATCATGCCATCTGCACCCATAAGCTCTTTGTGGACTTCACTTACGCTTATGTCTTTCATAGCGACCATAAACTTCTTTTCACGCATCAGATCATCAGAATTCTTCATACGTCTGTAAAAATCAGATGCAAAGAATGCCTGGAGCCTATCAACGTATACGCCGCTTGCCTCTTTAGGCGTAAAGTATCCTTGCTTTACAAGCCTTTCAAGCTCTGTTTTTACGCTCAATTCTGCAAGTGAATAGTCAGCGGCCTCCATAAACTTATGCGTGAAGGTTCCTTTTTCTGCTGAAGTAAGCTTTGAGTTATTCTCATCAAGCTTTGGAAGGTTCGGGAAAAATTCCGGATCAAAGTTCTTGGCATCGCTGTTTTCATTGCTTTTTTGCTGTGTTTCTGCCATTTCCTTTTCATCGCGTACTATTTCTGTTACCGTGAGCTTTGCAGGCTTCATAGCACCTTCAAGAGTTTCTGCCTGCGTTTCACTATCTCTTTTATATATCTCGGTAAGATTTGAAACGAGATCTGGATCAAACAGTTTTGATGCTTCCCTTTTCTCTGCTTCTTGGGATATAGGATCATCAGTTAGTCTGACAATATCTGCGTTGAGCAAAGGCTTTACCGGTGAACACATAATGTCATCAAGAGTTTCTTTGTCAACAAGCGACTTTGGCTTTTTGTCCTCGCTGTCATCGCGCAGCCAGTCAGAAAAATCCTTGCCGAGCCTTGCGTACGAGAATGCACACATAAGCCACTCAAGCATATTAGAGCACGATGAGATATGTTCTATAAGCTCTTCGGTATTTGTACACCTATCTGCATTGACGAGCGCGTTTTCAAGGTATAGTTTGCCTGTTGCTGCTTTAGTATTCCCACTGACATCGGGAGAAACTGAAATAAACAGTCTTTCCTGTGCTCGCGTACAAGCTACGTAAAGCAGACGGAGCTTTTCGCTTTTTTCTTCAAGCTCGTTTGACATTTTATACTTACGGTTAATAATGTTTTCCTTTACCATATGATGTTCTCTATCCTGTGTATCAAATGAGAAAACATTCATATCGCTGTCGTCCTGTGTGACCTTATAGTGCAGGTAAATACCGCCATTACCGTTTTTCTTCTTTTTATGAGTAAGGCTGCAAAGGAATACATACGGGAATTCCAATCCTTTTGATCCGTGGAAGGTCATAACATTGATGCAGTCACCCGAGGCGGTCGTAGTGCCCGCTTGCTTGAATGCACTGTCATTGTCGTATACAGAATCTATGTAGTGCAAAAATCCCGATACGCCTTCGTTACCTGAATTCTCATACTCTTTTGCATACTGAAGGAAAAGCAGAAGGTTGGCTCTTTTCTTACTGCTGTCACGATAGACAGACGTAAGACTCAAAAGCTCGGTGGTATCGAAAATGTAGCGGATAAGCCGTTCAAGGTTCGTACTCATTGCCATATTTGTAAAGCTTTCAAGTGTTTGATAAACGTCAGAGCATTTCTTGCGAAGAACGTCATCATCCTCGAAAATATGGTCATACTTGAAATCGGGTGTATCAAGACCAATATGCGTGAAGTGTGCGAAAGAGATAACATTATACACGCTTTTTAAGGATCTGCTGTCACTGACCTTGCGTTTATCCTGTATTTTCATCATATCATTTGCAGTAAAAGCAAACACGGGAGACATCAGCATTGATACCATCGCAATATTATTATGCGGATTATCTATCACTCGAAGGATGTTAAGCGCCATAGTTATCTCACTTGATTTAAGGTATCCCACACTTTCCTGTGAAAAGGCAGACAAACCGTAAGCCTTCAGCGCTTTGACCATCTCAAAAACTCCGTCGTTAGTCGGTAGCAGCACGCATATATCCTTTTGTCTGCACGGACGCAAGGATTTTGTTTTGCTGTCATAGACCTTATTATCATCGGCGTGTGTTATGATATCTTTTATCCTTTGTGCAACGACCGACAGTTCCTCATCAAGATCGGAATCGTAATCATCGTGGCGATCAATAAGCATAAGTTCTACGCAGTTTTTATTCTGCTCGGTCTGCGGATAATACGATGCACCGAATTTAAGCATTTGCTTTTCATCGTAGTCAACACCGCCGATGCTCTCGTACATGATCTTTGAGAAAACGAAGTTGGCGAAATCAATAATGCCTTCCCTGCTTCTGTAGTTTTCTTGCAGGTCTATCGAATAAAGATCATCAAAGCCCTTGCTGGCATCTGATACGGTTTTGCTGAAAAGCTCGGGATTTGTTTGCCTGAAACGGTAGATGGCCTGCTTTATATCTCCGACAACAAAAACGTTTTTACCCATATGATCGAGGGTATCACCATCTGAAAGGGCGCGGAAGATCAGCTCCTGAAGATTGTTTACATCCTGGAACTCGTCGATCATTATAAGCTTGTACACACCGCTTTTGCGTATATCTTCACAAAGCGGTGTACGCACTGTTTCGCCGTCCTTCAGCTGCACGAGAAGATCCTTGGTCATAATCTCGACATCTGAAAAATCTACTGCATTGCGTTCGAGCTTTTCCTCGTAAACAAGCTGCTCTGTTCTGTTTACAAGTTTGTAAAGGTTTTCAAATGCAGCTGCGGTGTCTGCTAAATTAGACCTTGCCCGGTCATTCGGAAGCAGTCCTATCTTTTTCAGTTCGGCTATCTTTGCAATTATTGCTTTATAAGTATCAACAGCTTCGCGGCACATATCAATAAGCTGTGAACGCTCGCCGACTTCCATCTTGTCAATGTCTTTATTGGTTTGGAATTTGAGAGTTTTTATACTTATACCGAAAGATTCAAAGTACTCATCGGTATTCATGCTTTCAAAAGCTTTTTCCAGAGCCGTAAGTTTGGCATCGAGCTGTTCGCATACGGTCGAAAGCGAGCCTTTGAACTTTGGTATCTCCCTGTACACAGAAAGCTTTTGCAAAAGTACCAAGAGAGCATTGAGCTTTTGTCTTGAATACAAAAACGCTTCTGTGAATTTACTGTAATACTCATTTATCTGTGCATCTATGCACTTTGGATCTGTATACTGCGCCTTTGCCTGTTCAAGCCACTGCTCACGGAAAGGGATCGTGCGGATGAACGTATAGAGCTGTCTTGCGGTAAATTCAAGGCTGCCAAAGCTGTTAGTCAGCTCGCGGTATGCTTTTGTGTCATTGGTGCAAAGCTCTTCAAGCGCCGCTTCGTATGATCTTTTATATATCATATATTCCGTAGCTTCATCAAGTATCCTCAGACCGCTTTGAAACTCAAAATACGAGATGTTATCCTTAACAAATTCAAGACAGAATGAATTTATAGTCGATACCTTTGCAAATTGCAGATTGTTTTTCTGCTCAAGCAGCCATTTGCTCTTATCGGATAGTCTGAACTGCTCGGATGAAAAACACTTATTGAGCTCATTATCTATCGCCTTGTTGAGCTTTTCTCTCATGCTTGCCGCAGCTTTATTGGTGAAAGTGACCGCAAGAAGGTTTTGTGCAGGAATCTTGTTGTTTTCATCAAGCAAAAGCCGTGAGAGCCTTTCGATCATAACAGTTGTTTTACCGCTTCCTGCAGCGGCAGATACAACAATACCTGTGTTTTTCTTCTCGATAGCTTCTTGCTGTTTCGGGTTCCAGGTTATTTCGCTCATTCTTCATCACCCCCTGCGTTTGCTTCAATGATTTTTTGAATAGCTGCATCAAATCTGCTTACAAGCTCATTTTTGTTATGCTCTATGCCTGATGTATCCTCGTACTTTTCTTTGCCGCAGACTGTTCTGTAATCGCAGTAGCTGCAAACATTGCCTACTGCATTCATTGGGAATTTACCGTTTTCAAGAGCATTTCCGAAGTCTGCGATCTTGTGCTGAGCAAACTTTCTTATCGCATCAAATTCTTCAGGGGGTACAACACCTTTGCCCTTGCTGCCAAACGGTGTATACGAATTGCTCGTATCTGAAAAAGTATCAAGAACATCATCAGATGATGAAAACATTCCCTTCGGTTTATACGCTTTAAGAGTATTCTGGATCTCCTGAGCATAATACTGTGACTGCGGGATGCTGCTGTCGGTAAAATTTTCTACGCTTCCGCCGAATGACATATACTCGATACCTGCTGGAACCTTTGTTTTGCCATCTTTTTCACTTTTTAGAAAGGCATCAAGATAGACCAGCATCTGAAGATTCAATCCACAATAGAGATTAGCCTTTTCAAGCTCGATATTTCCTGTTTTATAGTCAATGATCCTTATGTATTCGGTATCGCCTGAATCCGATTTGTCAACGCGGTCGATAAAACCTGTGACTTTTATAACTCTGCCTCCGTCTGTTTCAAATCGAATAAGCCTATCAGCTGTATCTTTTCCAAACTTGTATTCGGTAGAATAAGGCTTGTATTTTGATTTTATAAGTTCAGACTGAACGTATTTAACGATCGTATAGCTTAAATTCCTGAGTGAATTATAATCATAGATAAATCTCTGTGATTTTCCGAAATCAAGGTTGAATTCAGTTTTGTAATAACTGTCAAAGCATTTATCTATCAGCTTTTTGATCTCATCATCTGTTTCAGCGCAGTCATTAAGGATCAAAAACTCTCCCTCAGTATCGCGGACAGAGAATATGGTCTCAAGTACTTTATGTACAAGATTGCCCTTATGGATCGCCGACATATCCATGCTCTGCACCGGTGAAAGCTTTAATCCGTACTTGCAGAAATATCCGAATGGGCATTTGTAGTAGGTATCTATCTGAGATGCAGAGATAACGGCAGTATCGTCTGTGAAGAATGCTTTGGTGCTCAGTTCTTTGTCAAGAGATGATTTGACGCTTTGCGCAAGTTTTTCGCTGCTTATATCCATTCCGGCAAGCTTGCTTGCATACTGCGTGCCGTTCAGTGACATTTTTATCGCTTCTACACTCGTACCGGGATCTCTGAAATGCTCGACCGCAGTATGAAAAGCAGCTTTTTCAGATGTACAGAAAAATTCAAGAGGAATTTCAGATATCTTTTCGTCACATTTGTTCTCAAAGCAGTTCAAAACATTTTTGATAAGCGAGGAAGGCAGCTTTTCTTCGCCAGTCAGATCAGCATTTATATACGTAAGATACAGCTTTTGCGTAGGGGTCGAAACAGCATTGTAGCAGCACAGTTCTTCCTTCATAAGTGTGTAGCGGACATCACCAGAAAAGCTTTTGCTGAAATCGCCAAGAATGTTTTCAAAAGTATCGCAAAGAACAGAAAGGTCATTTCGGGAAAGCAAGCCTGTGCTTGTTATGCTTTTTGGGAAAATGCCGTCATTTACATGGCAAATAAACGCTGCTTTGATGTTTGAAAGCCTTGAGTGTGAAGCATCAGCGATCCTGATACAATCCATTTTCTGCGGAGGGTTTGATACTTTCATTTGTGAAACCATGACTCTGAAAAGCTCATAGAATTGCCTAACGGAAATAGTATCTTCCCCGAGGCAATCATAAATTGATTTTACGGCTGAAAGTATGGAATTCCAAAGCTGACGAAGTCCCCTTGAAAGCTCTATCTGCGTTGTATTTCCGCTCTGTGACGCTCTGCGGACAACAGAATATGCTCTGGCTGATAGATGTATCTCATTTAGCAGCCCAAAGAAAGCTTCGCACATTTTTTCGGCAGAAATATCCGCACCGCTGCACTGTGCTCTGAATTTTTCAAAGGGATCTATTATCTGTTTTCTGATAACCTCGATAGTATCAATGTGTTTACGAACACTTTCATTGTCGATAAGCGTGATATCAAGACCGAAATAGTCCTTGATCCACATATCTCCGTCAATATTCCACTTGAGGCAGTACTCCTCCAGCTTATTTGCATTGCTCTTTTCAGAAGAGAAAAACGGAGATTTAACAAGCTTCAAAATGCTGTCAGTCTTGTAATGCCTTGAAGTGATACAGCTGAAAAGCAATGTAAAATAGTGTACCAGCGATGACGATGATACTCTGTCGGGGCTATCAATAAAATACGGAATATCAAACTTTTCAAGAGTGCTTTCAAACACGCTGCTGTCCTGCTGGATGTCACGAAGGATAATTGCGATGTCCGAATATTTATACCCTTGAAGATTTAGATGCTTTATCTGTGCACATACAAAATCAGCTTCGGAATATGCATCATCAGCATTAAGAACACGAACATTATAAGAAGTTTCATTAAACAAATGTTTAGTGACGTTAAACAGGTTTTTGCTTACAAAAACGATATCTTTACTGTACAGTTCGCTTTCAGATGCGTTAATAACTTCATAACCTTGATCGTGTGCCATACGTTCAAGAACTGCAAGCGTAGTCTGCGGCAAGCGGAACGGATGAATCCCCTGCTTGACAGAATCGGAATCGATAACAAAGGAAATGGTCACATTATCAGCGTGCGAAAAGCAAAGCTCAAGCATTTTTATTTCATCGTATGTAAAGCTTGAAAATGCATCTATATACACATCTTTATGCTTAAAATAGCCGTTTTCACGGGCTGATCTTACTGCACTCATGATGTTTGAAACAGAATCGTGAAGCCCGGCCTCTTCAAGCTGTGTCATATATTGCGCATAAATACGGCTGATATCATGCATTTTTTGAGAAAGCGTTCCTGTAAGCTTTTCTGATGCTGCCTGTGCTGCCTGCGGCGTTATGCCGCTCTCACGCATTTGCTGTACAAGCTCGATAAGCTGGCTGATAAAGTTACCTTTTTCCAGTCCTTTTTTATCAGCGAGTTTTGTATAAAAAGAGATATCACCGCTTTTTCTTAAAGCCCTGACTGCTCTGTACATTAGAATGATCTTTGCGTTATCCTCTGCATTTCCCGTTCCGTTTCCGCCGCCGAACTGCGTCTGGATAAGCTCGGACAGCCTGTTGAAGCCCGCAGTGGTAAGCTTATTAAAGCCGATTGCGCCAAGCTTGTCGTAAAGCTTTTTATCATACTCAAAGGAAAACTGATCGGGAATTATAACGACCGCTTCCCTGCCCTGCTTTACCGATCGTTTGATCTCATCCGAAAAAAGTTCTTCGCGGTTGCTTGACACACCGCCGATGATAAATCGTATCATTTAGTTACGCTCCCTTCCGCTTTCTATTAGGCAACACCGCAGAACTAAAAGTTAACGCCTTTTGCATCAAAAATTGCTTGCTTCCCGTCATAACAGCCATAAACTTTTTAGCCATTCCGGTAAGGCGGTATTGCATTAAACAAATTATACCACAAAGCGATAGTCAAGTCAACCTGATTCTCTGTTTTAAAGTCCGTATTTTTGGACTGTTAAGAGAAAATTCGTTTAAAAAAATCAACGATACCAAAACCGAAATCAATATCTTCTTCATCGTCCTTGATTATTGTTATGTCTGAATCATTTGAACTTTCTTCAAGCTCAAACAATCCTGTGATGAACCAGCTTTGCGAATTCGGTTTTACAGGGATAAAAGACAGCATCATGGCCGCTGTTGTTCCGATTATAATTGACTTTTTCAGTTTTAAAGATATGTGTTTCATAAAGTGCCTCCAATTGTTTCTGGTATTTTGATTATTGGCACCTTTTTCAAGTTTATTCAAAGAAAAACACACTCTTCACAATTGTTTGCGAAAAGTGTGTTGTAAATCATTCAGCAGTATCGAGCATAGTTAATGCTTTCATCAGTATCGCGCATTCAAGGCGCTTTTTCTGTATCTCGCAGCTTAACTTGTATGCGTTATGTATATCACCTGCATAAATGTAGTTGTTTGCGTTACAGCCGCCGCTGCAATAGAACTTTGCCCAGCACTTTTTACATTCGGGCTTTGAGTAAACGTGTGCAGCTGCAAATTCTGCTTTCATATCATCATTAAAGGAGCCGTCATTGAGACTACCCATTTTGTACTCTTCATTACCTACAAACTGGTGGCATGGGTAAATATCTCCATTGGGAGCGATCGCAACATACTCGTTGCCGCAGCCGCAGCCGCGCAGACGTTTGATCGCGCACGGTCCTTGATCGAGGTCGAGCATAAAGTGGAAGAAGTTTATAAATTTGCCCGAATCTCTGATCTCGGTTATCTTTTTCATCAGCTCCTCATATTCGTCGAATATCCTTGGCAAGTCCGCCTGTGTGATAGCATAAGGCATACTCGGGTCAGCCATTACTGGCTCGACAGATATCTGGTCAAAGCCCTGTTCATACAAGTGCATAACATCATTTGAGAAATCAAGATTGTACTTGGTATAGGTACCGCGCACATACCAGTCTTTGTCCTTGCCTCTTGTTTCAACGACCTTTTTGAAGTTAGGCAGTATCCTGTCATAGCTTCCTGTGCCGTCAGCACGGACTCTTACCCTGTCATTGACCTCTTTTCTTCCGTCGATAGAAAGAACGACGTTGTTCATTTCCTTGTTGATGAACTCTATCATATCATCGGTCAGCAAAATGCCGTTTGTAGTTATTGTAAATCTGAACTTTTTATTAGCCTCGGCTTCTCTGGAACGTCCGTATTCAACAAGCTGTTTCACAACATCAAAGTTGAGCGTTGGTTCTCCGCCAAAGAAATCGACCTCAAGGAACTTTCTGTCACCTGATTTTTCAATAAGAAAATCAAGTGCCTTTTTACCTGTTTCAAGGCTCATAAGCATTCTGCCCTCGTGGTAATCACCTGTTGCGGCAAAGCAGTACTTGCATCTTAAATTGCAGTCGTGCGAAACGTGCAGGCACATAGCTTTTATAGGAGAAGCAACAGACGTGAGAGCAAATTTTTCATAATCGTCCTCAGAAAACAGTATTTTATCGTTGTACAGCGACACTATCTCATCATAACACTCGGTGATATCATCTTTATTATATATCTTGCCGAGCTTATCTATTATTTTCTGCGGGCAGGTATCCTCAAAAGGCGGCTGTACATTATCAAGCAGATCGTAGGTAAGATCATCTACTATGTGAACTCCTCCGCTGTTTGTATCAAGCAGAACATTATAGCCCGAAAGCTTGTACTTATGTATCATTTTACTTCCTCCGTTTTATACTTTACATCTCACTAAAAAAATTAAAGGGACACCGTAATGCCCCTTTATAAGCTAATTATCAGCTCAAGCCTCTCTCTCGCACTTCTGGTTAGCAACAGTGCATGAAGTCTTGCAAGCTGACTGGCATGATGCCTGGCACTTGCCGCAGCCGCCCTTAGCAGCAGTCTTCTTGAGGTTAGCCTTATTGATAGTCTTAATATGCTTCATATTGAATTCCTCCCATAATCATTTTAAATATTATACCATACATAGCAGATGCGTTTATAAACTTTGTGTGAATGAAATTTAAAAATTCAGTCGAAATATACTAAAACTTGCCCTGTTTTGAGTTAACACCAGCTACACCGCCTATGCCGGCGAAGATAAGTGTCAGAATAAGCTTTGTAGTCATAGAAAAGCTTTCAACAGTTTTGGCAAAGAAATGGCTAACAATAACAATGATAATGAAAACGAAAACACCGCACAGAACGCCCATCAACAGACCGTTTCTGCGTCTGCGCTTACCGCTGACATAACCTCCGGAAAACGCACCTGCACAAAGGGCGAGCGTTGACATAGCCGAGAGGATTATATCGGTCGCATCAATTTTAGATACAAAGAAAGCAAGCAGCAGCACAACTGCGCAGATGACTGCACATGAAAATACTGCGGAACCCGCAGCGGTCGTCACTATCGAAGCTCTTTTATTCCGAATGAACCGTGAATGGCGCATAATTATCTCTCCCGATATGATGTTACTTAATCATTATGCGCAATGATACAAAAAAAGAACTGCATTAACGCAGTTCTTTTAAGATCAATCTTCGTGTGTGCTTTCAACCTTTGCGATAGCCCACTTTTTAATACGGATCTTGCTTCTGTCTCCGCCAGTTTCGATAACCACTGTATCGTCCTTGATAGAGAACACGATACCAACGATACCGCCGTTTGTAACGATCTCATCACCGACTTCAAGGTTGTCTCTCATCTGCTGATCCTTCTTTTCCTGCTTTTTCTGAGGTCTGAGAATAAGCAGATAGAAAAATACAAAAATAAGAACGAGCGGGATGATCGTCATAAGCAGCTGACCGGTTGAAGATCCTGCTGCCGCATCTGCAAAAATACTGAACATAATTATTTTACCTCCAAACTAAACTATTCACCATTATAACAGATAAATCCTGTAAAATCAATAGTATTTCAAAAATTTTTACTATTTGCTTTTAATGTACTTATCTATCTCAGCGGCAGCTTTTTTACCTGCGCCCATAGCGAGGATTACTGTTGCTGCGCCTGTTACGGCATCTCCGCCGGCATATACTCCTTCTTTGGTCGTTGCATTTGACTCATCAACTATAAGGCAGCCACGCTTGTTAGTTTCAAGTCCCGGAGTTGTTTTCTTTATAAGCGGATTAGGCGATGTACCGATAGCCATAATGACTGTATCGACATCAATAGTATGTTCAGAGCCTTTTATCTCAACAGGGCTTCTTCTGCCGCTCTCATCGGGTTCTCCGAGCTGCATACCGATGACCTCGATGCTCTTGACTCTGTCATTCTCATCGCCAAGGATTCTAACAGGGTTATTGAGCAGCTTGAACTCTATCCCCTCTTCCATAGCGTGATGTACCTCTTCCTTACGCGCAGGAAGCTCGTCCATTGAACGCCTGTAAATTATATAAACATTCTTTGCGCCCATTCTCTTTGCACTTCTTGCAGAGTCCATAGCGACATTTCCGCCGCCTACGACAGCAACGCTTTCAGATTCAAGGATAGGCGTTTCAAAGCCGTCTTTATAAGCTTTCATCAGGTTTATTCTGGTAAGGTATTCATTAGCGGAATAAACGCCAACAAGGCTTTCACCTTCGATGCCCATAAATCGCGGCAGACCCGCGCCCGAACCAATAAACACAGCCTCGTTGCCCATTTCGATAAGCTCATCGACCGAAAGTACCTTGCCGATGACCATATTGGTCATTATTTTTACTCCGAGTTCTTCAAGCGCTTTTATTTCCTTGCTAACGATCTCCTTGGGCAGTCTGAACTCGGGGATACCATACATAAGCACACCGCCTGCTGTGTGAAAAGCCTCATACACAGTGACCTCATAGCCAAGCTTTGCAAGATCTCCTGCAACAGTAAGACTTGACGGACCTGAACCGACAACTGCGACCTTATGACCGTTTGGTTCAGGCTTAACAGCAGCCTTTTGCTTGTCCATCATATAATCGGCGCAAAACCTTTCAAGTCTGCCTATGCCGACAGGCTCGCCCTTTATGCCGCGCACGCACTTGCCTTCGCATTGATTTTCCTGGGGACATACTCTGCCGCATACGGCAGGGAGTGCATTTGTACTTTTAATAATATCATACGCAGCTTCAAAGTCGCCTTGCGAAACTTTAGCAATAAATTCCGGTATTCTTACATTAACAGGGCAGCCTGTTGTACACGGCTTGTTTTTGCAGTTAAGACATCTGCCCGCCTCTTTGACCGCCTCATCAGCGGTATATCCGAGCGAGACCTCCTTGAAATTGCATATGCGCTCCTGCGGCGGCTGCTCTGTTATGGGAGTTTTTTTCAAACTCATATCAGCCATTTCTCTTTCCTCCCGTCAGTCTGCAGATGTGCTCTGCTTCCTGCTTTTTATATGTTGAATTTCTCTTCATAAGCTCATCGAAATCGACCTTGTGGCCATCAAAATCAGGTCCGTCAACACAGGCGTATCTGATCTTTCCGTCAACTGTTACGCGGCAGCCTCCGCACATACCTGTACCGTCGATCATAATAGGGTTGAGCGAAACAAGAGTCTTTATCCCGTAAGGTTGGGTAAGCTTTGATATAAATTTCATCATAATAACAGGTCCTATCGCTATGACCTCATCATACTTATTGCCGCTTTCAATAAGCTCTTTAAGCTTGTCAGTAACAAATCCCTTTGTTCCATACGAGCCATCATCTGTACATATGTGAAGATTGGTCGAAACTGCCTTCATCTCGTCCTCAAGAATAATTATATTCTTATTTCTGAATCCTGCGATAAGGTCGACCTCAACGCCCATATTGAACAGCTTTTTAGCCTGCGGATAAGCAATAGCACAGCCTACTCCGCCGCCGATAACAGCAACCTTTCTGATATTATCGCCGTACTCTGTAGGCGTACCGAGAGGACCTACTACATCACTAATGTAATCGCCCTCATTCAGTTCTCCGAGTTTCATAGTCGATGCACCAACGGTCTGAAAAATTATCGTGATGCTGCCCTTTTGTCTGTCATAATCAGCAATTGTAAGCGGCACGCGTTCGCCCTGCTCATCAAGCCTGAAAATGATAAACTGTCCTGCTTCAGCCTTTGCAGCTATAAATGGAGCTTCGATCTCAAACAGAACTACCTGTTCATTGAGCTGTTTCTTTCTGATTATTTTAAACATATCGTATTCCCCCGATTTGTTATTGCTTTAAATACTTAAAGTATATTATAACTCACTTCAAATAAAAATACAATAGTTAAAAGCACCTTTAGAGATCACTGTAACAGAAAATTAACAATTACATATTCATTTTAAGGCTTTGATCTGTGCATTTATGCTGTCAAGCTCTTTACTTGCTCTTTGAGAATCGTCAAAAAGATTGTTATATGCGTAAAGCGCAAATCCTTTACATGCTTTAGAGCCGTTTATATCATTTATCTGCTTTGCGATTATTCCGTCAGTATCTACAAATTCGCTCTCTGTGCCGGCTATCTTATAAACCGCAAGCCCAATATAAAGAGAAACGCTCGGTTCTGTAACAACACTTTCCCATTCTTTAAGCGTAGGCAAGAAAGGCTTGACAGGATTGTTATATCCAAAGTATATCTGCGGGCAGATGTAATCAACATAGCCCTTTTGGCTGCCCCACTTTTTTACATCTGCATACATATACCGATAGTTATTATCAAGATTTCCCTGCGGTGATGCGCCTACAACAAGCTCGCTGTTTACACTTTTAACAGCGTCGTATATCTGCTTAACCATTTCTGTGATATTATCAAGTCTCCATATAGACAGAGTCTTACCTGCGCTGCTGCTTGCAAAACACGCCTTGTCAAAGCTTTCGTCAGTTGTCGGATAAAAATAATCATCATAATGTATCCCGTCAACGTCATATTTTCTGACTATTTCTGCTGCGCCGTCTGCAATAAGCTTTCTAACCTCGCTGTATCCAGGATTCAGCCAGAGATGCTTGTCCCCCTGCACAGAGCAGACATAACCGTTTTTGCTGTCGTACCATTTCTTTGTAAGGAAGCTTTGATCATACTCTGCAAATACTTCCTCGCTCTCAAGGCGCAGAGGATTTATCCAGGCGTGAAATGACAGCTTGTACGAGTGCGCAAGCTCTACCATTATTTTAAGCGGGTCAAATGAGCCGTTCTGCGCAGCTTTACCGCTAATATATTTTGATGCCGGATAAAGATCTGATTCGTATATCGCATCACCAAAGGGACGGATATGGACAAATATCGTGTTGCAGCCAAGCTGCGAAACATTTCGGCAGGCAGTTTCAAATGCGGTGTGGAACTGCTGTTCGGTCTTGCCTGTCAGCATCGGCGCAAGGTCGATATACGAAAGCCATACCGCTTTGATGTTGTCATATTTTATAACCTGTCTTTCGGCTTTAATATCACTACTCTTGCCTTTAGTTTCATATAAAACAGGCTGCGGTGAACTTTTATAAACAAATTCTGCTGTACCGCCGTCATACGTTGAACTTGTGCTGCACGCGGTCAGAAGCAGTGACAGCAAGATCGCCAATAATTTCAGATAAGTCTTCATAGCATATACCTCCGCTACAATTATACTGAAACTATTGGCGCATTATTACCTGATTATTCAAAAACAGCTGCAGATCATTTCCGCAGCTGTTTTGGTGATTATTTATTCAAATACTTATCAACGATGTGTGTAAAATCAAATGTTGCAAAGTAATCAGCAGGAGTTTCTGCTCTTCTTATAAGCTGTGTGGTACCGTCCTGCTTGAGCAGTATCTCGGCAGAACGCAGCTTTCCGTTGTAGTTATATCCCATCGAGAAGCCGTGGGCACCTGTATCATGTATAGCAAGAATATCACCTATCTCGATCTCGGGAAGCATTCTGTCGATAGCGAACTTATCGTTGTTCTCGCAAAGACCGCCCGTTACATCGTACTTATGGTCACAAGGTTTGTCCTCTTTGCCAAGAACAGTAATATGATGATATGCACCGTAAATTGCAGGTCTCATAAGGTTGCAGGCACAAGCATCAACGCCGACATACTCTTTATAGATATGCTTCAAATGCTTTACAGTTGTGATAAGGTGTCCGTAAGGAGCGAGCATATAACGGCCAAGCTCTGTAAAGATAGCAACATCGCTCATTCCCGCAGGAACAAGTATCTCATCAAATGCCTGATGTACGCCCTCACCGATCGCCATAATATCGTTCTGCGGCTTGTCAGGCTCATATGCGATACCTACGCCGCCCGAAAGGTTGATAAATTTGAACTCAACACCTGTTTTCTCTTTGATCTCGACAGCAAGCTCAAAAAGGATCCTTGCAAGCTTGGGGTAATATGCATTTGATACAGTGTTTGAAGCAAGGAATGCGTGTATTCCGAAATACTTTGCTCCCTTTTGCTTCAAAAGCTTGAAGCCTTCAATTATCTGATCGTGGGTAAAACCGTACTTTGCATCACCGGGGTTATCCATTATCTGATTTGCGATCTCAAACTTCCCGCCCGGATTGTATCTGCAGCAGATAGTTTCTGGTATGCCGCAAAGCTTATCAAGATGCTCGATATGAGTAAAATCGTCGAGGTTGATATAAGCTCCGAGCTTTCTTGCAAACTTGTAATCCTCATCAGGTGTAACGTTTGAAGAGAACATAATATCGCTGCCACTGAAACCGCAGCATTCGCTGAGCATAAGCTCTGTAAGAGATGAGCAGTCAACACCGCAGCCCTCTTCTTTAAGTATCTTCAGAATGTACGGATTAGGGGTCGCCTTAACTGCAAAATACTCCTTATAGCCTTTATTCCAGCTAAATGCTTTGTTTAGCCTTCTTGCATTCTCTCTGATACCTTTTTCATCGTAGATGTGAAAAGGTGTCGGATATTGCTTTATGATTTCAACAGCCTGTTGTTTTGTGATGAATGGCTTTTTCATAAAATCTTCCCTCTCTTACGGTAAAACACCTTAAAATATACTTTTTCAGCATAAATTATAATAACATTTTTTTATTTTCAAGTCAAGCACGCAAATAAATATTTCTGATTTTCAATAGTTTTGAGGTTTTTATTGTTTATATTATTGTATAATCATACAATAGTAAAGGACATATATTGTAAATTATAACAAAACGGTTGATTTTTTGTGCAAATATGATTATAATATTATTGAATATACACTAACGGAGGTGTTGCGGATTTATGGATTTTAATGAAGATGAAAACAGGATCAATGATCAAAGAGAAATATCTGATGAAAATATAGCAAGAAGTGACGATCAGGCACCGGATAGAAGCAGAGGGCCACGCATTCAGCGGGACAGAGCTGGGCGCACAAGACCTCACGGAGAAAGACGTGATCAGCACAATGCACAAAGAAGACCGCGTCCGCGCAGCGAAAGTGATAATCAGGAGCGCAGACCAAGACCTGCTTCTGATAACAAAAAGAAGAAAGGCTGGTCCAAGAAAAAGAAAGGTCTGCTGATAGCAATTATAGTTATTGCTTTTCTGCTGATCGCACTTGGTGTTGTTATTGCAATTGTTTTCCATTATATCAATCTTATTGATTTCAAAAAGGATTCTGATTACGAGATCTACGATTCTATTGCTCCTGAAGATGGAAATGTAGTTTATCCGAACTCTCCACAGGATGAAATTGATGATCTGGAAGCAAAGATCCGAAAGAATCTTGAAAAGAATGCCAAAGAACTGAAAAGCGACGACAACGTTCTGAACATTCTGCTTATAGGCACAGACTCAAGAAACCCATCTGTTGACCGCGGACGTTCAGACAGCATGATACTTGTTTCGGTAAACAAAAAGACCAAGAAAGTCATTATGACATCTTTCCTGCGTGATACATGGGTACAGATACCCGATATCGGACCGCAAAGACTAAATGCCGCATATGCTTACGGCGGACCGCCGCTTCTTGTAAAGACTATGCAGGCTAACTTCGGTATAAGGATAGACAAATATGTAACGATCAATTTCAATTCATTCAAAGACACTATCGACACGATAGGCGGAGTTGATATTCGAGTTACCGATGAAGAAGTACCTTACATCAACAGCGGTGCTAAAAACAGTGAAAAGCTCAAACAGGGCGGAAAGTATACACTCAACGGTGAACAGGCACTCGCCTACTCACGTATCAGATACATTGGTACTGATTTTGGAAGAACTCAAAGGCAGCGTACTGTAATGGATGAGATATTCAGAAAAACAAAGGGTATGAGTCTGTCAGAATTGAGTGATTTCCTTGAAAAGATACTTCCGAACGTATCTACAAACTTTGAAAAGAGTGAGATCTTCTGGCTGCTGCTGAAGGTATCTGATTATCTCAGCTACCCGAGAACTGAACAGTCTATACCTAATACCGGCTCTTTCAAGAACATGGTAATAGACGGAATGATGGTACTTGGAATTGATTTTGAAAAGTACAACAAAGAACTGAAAGAAAGCATCTACGGATAGCACGATCAGGGGCTGAAAATGCCCCTGATTTTTTATTCATACCCACCTGCCGATCTTGTTTCCAAGTATAAAATGCCGTGTTCCCGGTGTATGCTCACAATGCATAACGGCGTATTTGAAATAAGTATTTGTAATCTGACAAAAAATAGTGATATAATAAAACACAGAAGGCAGGTGAGAAGCATTAATAATCATGAATTTATTGAATATATGAACAGCGGCAAACAGGTCACAGCAGATTGTGGGATACATCAGACGATGCACAAACTGAGTCAGGACGCTATCCGCATCACTATGGAGATAAACAGCAAATATCATACACCTGATGAGATAAATGAGCTGATGAGCGAACTTGTCGGTGAGTCTGTTAAGATAGGACTGTTTCCCCCGTTTTATACTGATTGTGGAAAGAACCTTCACTTTGGAAAAGACGTATTTATCAACGCAGGCTGCAAGTTTCAGGATCAGGGCGGTATCTGGATAGGCAGCGGCGCGCTGATCGGTCATAACACGGTCATTGCAACGCTCAATCACGGTTGTCTGCCACAAGAACGTCATGATCTGATACCAAAGGCTGTGCACATCGGTAAAAACGTCTGGATCGGATCTAATTCCACTATCCTTCCGGGTGTGACTATCGGGGACAATGCGATCATCGGGGCTGGCTCGGTCGTTACAAAGGATATCCCGGAAAATATGATTGCAGTCGGCTGCCCTGCAAGGGTGATAAGAAATATTTATGATAAATCATGATCTGTTGTTAGATGTATAAGAGTAATCGCAAAATATGTATTGGAGATAAAAATGCTATGAGTAAAAAGGTACTTGTTATATCGTCAAGTTTGCGTAAGAACGCCAATTCCGAACAGCTTGCAGTTGCATTTGCAGACGGAGCAAGGTCTGCGGGACATGAGGCGGAGGTGATCTCTTTGCGCGACAAGGAAATAAAATTCTGCATTGGGTGCTTTGCATGTCAAAAAACAAAACGTTGTTTTATGCATGATGATGCAGATGCGATCCGTGAAAAAATGCTAAATGCTGATGTGCTTGTGTTTGCAACTCCGATCTACTACTATGAAATGAGCGGAGCGCTCAAAACGATGCTTGACAGAGCAAATCCCCTGTACCCATCGGATTATAAGTTCCGTAAGGTCTATGCACTTGCGACCGCTGCGGAAAACGAGGAATATGTTCCGCAAAAAGCATTTTCGGGCATTGAGGGCTGGGTGGACTGCTTTGAAAAAGCTGAATTAGCAGGTACACTTTTCTGCGGAGGCGTTAATGATGCAGGAGAGATAAATGGTAATTCTATATTACAGCAAGCGTTTGCTATGGGCAAAGGTATCTGACAAACGACATATTGAGAAAAAACACCGTGCGGTCTGTGTTGGCCGCACGGTGCTGTTGTTAAGCTATTGTGTTATTCTTTTTCAGAGACTTCTTCAGATGGTGCCTGTTCTTCCTGCGGCTGAGCGAGTGTATCGATCATTGCCTTGACAGTATCATCACTTACTGCACCTGTTCCGCCGAATACGTTGATAGTCTTCGGGGCTGTGGTCTTGACGATCTCTTTCTGTGAATCGGTAAGTGCCGAAGATACAAGAATGAACGGAGCTTTCTTGGAAGCTGCATAAACGCCGCCTGTTACTGCATCAGGGAAATCTACGCCTGTTGCTACGCACATTTCGTTGTTTTCAAACAGGTCTGCAAATGCCTTGTTTACTTCTGCGCTGGTCTCGTATCTGTTAGCGCCTGCAATTCTTGTTGCGCTTTCAAGTCCGAGTGCCTGTGCTGCCTTGTTCATCATATCGTCGGATATTACGCTTGTTCCGCCGATAACGTATGCGTTCTTAACGCAGCCTTTTTCTTTGAGCTGTGCAAGATATGCTGCTGTATCTGCGTTGAGCTCGCCGTCGGTTGTGAGGTAAACGATCGGAGCATTCTTGAGTGCTGCGACGGAGCTTACAGAAAGGGTATCTGCAAAGCCCATGCCGTATACGAAGAAGATGTCTGTCGGTGCATCGTTGACCTTCTGCGCGATAGCTGCTGCTGTGCTGAAGCGTGACTTGCCTTCGAGGCGCTCTACAACGTAGTTTTCGTCCTCAAGAGCCTTTGCAACGTCTGCGCTTACTGCGCTCTCACCGCCGAGAATGATAACATTCTTCGCGCCGAGTCTCTTGATCTCTTCAAGGGTCTTATCGTTGAGCTTATCTGCTGCTGTGAGCAGGATAGGTGCATTCAGCTTGCTTGCGAGAGGTACGCCTGCGATGCCGTCTGCATAGTTCTGTGCATTGGTCAGGATAACTGTATCAGCCTTTTCAAAGTTATCAGACGAGATAGCAACTGCGGTCTCGTATCTGTTTGCGCCTGAAAGTCTGTTGACCTGTGTAGCCTCGATAGTGAACTCTGCGCCTGTGAAGGTGATATTGTAGTTTTCGTTTGTGAGTGTGCCCTGGGTGATCTTGTACTTGCCGGCTGTTTCGCCCGCTTCACGAGCGAGTGCGCCTGTAAGGGTATCGCCCTTGAGCAGACCTTCTGCGGTGTAGGTCAGTTCGGGATCTTTTCTGCCGCAATTCTTGGTGATGTTATCAGCTGTAACTGTTGCGTCGATCTTCTTGATCTCAACAGGGATACAGATAGGTGTGGAATCCTTGTAGTTGCCATTGCCTGTGAGCTTGAACCAAACGTAGTACTGACCTGCATTTGTTTCGGTAGGAACGTCTTCGGAATAGCCCTCTGTCGGAGCAGCTGACGGGTCGGTGTTGACTGCGTAGAGCATCTTGCCGGTGAGTGCCTTACCCGGATTTACGAGTTCCTGCGGCTGTGCT
>Ga0256404_1003892_pt1 | contig 29319 bp, 22 predicted proteins | sample RumenRJG_01DNA_FD_185990 | JGI IMG/M metagenome (GOLD analysis project Ga0256404, IMG submission 185990) | Bovine rumen microbial communities from Lethbridge, Alberta, Canada - RJG_01 | ecosystem: Host-associated > Mammals > Digestive system > Stomach > Rumen | place: Canada: Alberta | collected...
TTTTGCTTGTCTTGATTTGCAGCACTAAGGTAAGTGAAAAATCTGACATGGCAAAATCCTGGGCAACTTTTTGTTGCTCAGGAACTTATAAAAATAGTTAAACTAAAGTGCTGCGGAATTAAGGATAGAGTTCAATGTAGGTGTCAGCACCCGTAAGACCTACGAGGTCAAGAGGATTGATACCGACTATTTTGAAGAATAATGAGTGGCACAATGGAAACAAAAATAAGGATGCAGGAGAACGAGATTGTGCTTTACCAACCCAACGATGCTATCCATCTGGAGGTGAGATTAGAGGAAGAGACTGTCTGGCTGAACCGTAATCAGATGTCAATTTTGTTTGGACGCGATGTTAAAACCATCGGCAAGCACATCAATAACGCCTTGCGCGAAGAACTGCAGGGTTTGGCAACTGTCGCAAAATTTGCGATAGTTCAAAATGAGGGTGGCAGGCAGGTGACAAGAATGATCGATTTCTACAACCTTGACATGATTCTCTCTGTTGGCTATAGAGTAAAATCGAGTCAAGGTATTCTTTTCAGGCAATGGGCCAACAAGGTCTTGAAAGAATATCTACTCAAGGGTTATAGCATCAACCAGCGCTTCGAGCGGTTGGAGCAGCGGGTAAGCCGCACAGAGGAGAAGATAGATTTCTTTGTCCGTACTTCACTGCCACCTGTAGAGGGCGTTTTTTTCGACGGGCAGATTTACGACGCCTATGAGTTGGCCAGCCGTCTGGTGAAGAGTGCTCGCAAGCGGATTATCCTCATCGACAACTACATCGACGAGACCATTCTGACCCTCCTTGACAAGCGAACCGATGGTGTGACGGCAGAGATATATACCCAGCAGACAAGCCAGCAACTTCAACTTGACATTCAGCGGCACGACAGCCAGTATGCCCCTATTCCTGTTCACCTACTAACTCGCTCACACGACCGTTTTCTCCTGCTTGACGATGACGTGTATCACATAGGAGCAAGCCTGAAAGACCTCGGCAAACGCTGGTTCGCCATCATGAAGATGCAGGAGACAAAGGCGGAGGAGATTATCAGACATTTGTGATATAAAGAATAGATACTGACTATTTTTAAGATTAATATAAATGAATAAAAAATATACTGTATTGGACCTGTTTTGCGGATGTGGTGGAATTAGCGAAGGCTATGCTTTGGCTGGTTTCGATATTGTAGGAGGTATAGACTTCAATGAATATGCCACAGAAACCTTCAAGCATAATTTCAAAAAAGCAAAAGTTCATAATATAGATATTACATTACTTCCTGATTCACAAATAGAAGAGGAATATGAAGGCGTAGATGTTATAGTAGGTGGTCCTCCTTGTCAGGGCTTTTCTTCTGCTAATAGATGGCAGAAAGAAATCGATGACCCAAGAAATAAACTCTTTTTTGAATATATACGTTTTGTCCAAATAATACATCCTAAGATTATCATGATAGAAAATGTTCGTGGTCTTCTTACTCGTGACGACGGATATGCAATAAATCGTATTAAAGAGATATTAGGAAAAGAAGAATACAATATTACATATCAGGTACTGGATGCTTCTAATTATGGTGTTCCTCAAAATCGTAAGAGAGCTATAATTATAGGAGTGCGTAAAAACTACAAAGATAAATTCTTTGACTTTAACAGCATAAAGGAGCAACCAAAAACAACGGTTGAAGATGCAATTGGAGAATTATATTCCTTTGAGGACAAGCCTGATGGGTTGAAGGTCATAGAAACGCCAGCAAACACACCTCTGCGTAAATATTTACGAACCAAAGACAATACCATTTTAGATCAGGATATAGTTTACCCTGCTCAAAAGGTTCAGGAGAGGATAAAACATGTACCTCAAGGTGGGAACTGGCAGAATGTTCCAAGAGAATTATGGCCGAATGATAGAAAAAACAGGCATTCTTCGGCTTATAAAAGACTCGCCCCCCATACCCAATCATGCACAATAGATACGGGCAATGCTCATAGTAATTATTTTCATCCTCTTTATAATAGAATACCGACAATTAGGGAATCTGCAAGACTTCAGTCTTTCCCCGATAGCTTTGAGTTTCAAGGACCAAGAGGAAGTAAATATAGACAAATTGGAAATGCAGTTCCACCACTTTTGGCAAAAGCTATAGCTGATGCTATAATGAAAATATTGAAAAATGAAGATAATTGATTTGTTTTGTGGTATAGGTGGTCTTAGCTTAGGCTTCGAACAAGCAGGTTTCGAGGTCGTGTCTGCTATAGACATGTGGAAAGATGCCGTTATTACCTACAATCATAATAGAAAAGAAAAAGTAGCAAAGATTCAGACTGTTGAGGAGTTTAATCAAACAGACCTACCTAAAATAGTAGAGTCTCAGCATATAACAGGAATCATTGGCGGTCCTCCATGTCAGGGGTTTAGTACTGTAGGAAGACGAGTCGTTGAAGATCCTCGAAATAAAATGTATCTGGAATTCTATAAAACAGTCAAAATAGCAAATCCAGAATTCTTTGTCATTGAGAATGTCAAAGGTATGCTAACTCTGAATAAAGGCGCTTTCGTAACAGACCTAATAGAGCGTTTTGGCCCTAATGGACTGGGGTACAACATTAGCTACCAATTATTAAATGCAGCTGATTATGGTATACCCCAAAATAGATATAGGGTATTTTATGTGGGAATAAAAGGAAAAAATTTTGCTTTTCCTGCCCCCTTATCGTATCAATTAACTGCAAAAGATGGTATTAGTGATTTGGAAGGATCGGACAATGAACATTATGGGACTGAGCCCCAAAATGCCTTTCAAAAAGCTATGCGTGGAAAATGCAAACACCCTATTAACCAAGATTACACAGACCACACGCAGCAGACTATTGATATAATTAGTCAAGTTCCAGACGGGGGTAATATTAGAGATTTGCCAAAAGAAGTTTGGCAAGTTCGCAAATACAACAAAGCATTTGAAAGGATGGGGACATTTAAACCATCAAACACTATCGATACGGGGCACAGGAATTATTTTCATTATTCAGAGCCCAGAATCCCAACTGTAAGAGAATCTGCTCGAATACAGTCTTTCCCTGATTATTTTGAAATTGTTGGGACACGTGGAAGCCAATACAAGCAAGTTGGTAATGCTGTTCCTCCAATGTTAGCTAAAGTAATTGCCAATAAATTAATGGAGATTTTATTATGAAGATTATTTTAGACGTTGAAAGTTATAAAGGTGCAGATGGGAGTAGTCTAACACCAGTTCGTTGTTCTCAAATGGTTAAAGTGTATGAAATGCTTGAAGAAAAAGCGACAAAAGTTACCTCATATATTGATATACAAGAAGAGGCTGCTCGCAGAAAATTGTTTGGCAAAACTCAAGCAAAAAATGCAATAAGGACTTTTTTCCCTTTGTTGAAGAAATTGAATTTTGTAAATTATGAAGGTCGATTTGCTGCAAATACCTGTTTTACAGAGTTAGGAACTCAATTCGTCCTAGCATGTAGAGCTTTAGAGAATGTAACAGATGACACTCCTTATAAACAGGAAATAATTTTGAGGCTTAATAATATTAAAAAAAATGCTCTTCAGAAAGGATTAGTAAACATGTATAATGATCCAGAATGGAAGTCTCACAATATATGGATAGCATTAAAGTTGCTGAAGAAGTTCAAGATTCTCCATTGGAACGAATTTCTATACACATTACATTGCTTAGAAATCGGTGAAACTATTGATGATGCAATTAATAAGATTGAAAAAGAGAAAAAGAGAATTGATAATATTGTTTTCTTAAATGAAAAAGGGAATGCACTACCAGATACTTGCTATTCGTATATTAGAGGAATTCTTCAAGAAGCAGGGTTGATAGCCAAAATTTCTTCTAAAGAATCAAAGTTGCTGGATGATTCTGAATTATTTTTTTCACAAATTGGATTATAACTATGGGTATATATGATTCAAATATAAAGCGCGATGTGGACGCAATAAACAAACTGCTAAAGGGTATTAAACCAACTAAGGAAATGCTTGATAATGCATATCAACAGATTTTCTATGGTGCCCCAGGTACGGGTAAATCATACAAGATAAAGAAGGACGTAGAGGATGCGGGAAGGACTTATTTCCGTACGACTTTCCATCCTGACAGCGACTACTCCACCTTCGTTGGGTGTTATAAGCCAACAATGGATAAAGGAACTAATACCAGTGACTTTGTTGGAATGACAAAGGATGGCGAATATGACGAGCCAAAAACAAAGGGGAATATAATATACTCTTTCACTCCTCAGGCTTTCACCAATGCATACGTTAAAGCTTGGCAAACAGAGGAGCCAGTCTTCCTGATAATTGAGGAGATAAACAGGGGAAACTGTGCACAGATATTCGGTGACTTATTCCAGTTGCTTGATCGTGACGAGAATGGCTATTCTCAATACAAGGTGGATGCTGATACCGATTTGGCAGACTATATTCGTGAACACTTGATTAATAAACATAGAAATGGTACTCCAGAATACATCTATGCTGAAAAGGAACTGAAATTGCAATTGCCCAATAACCTCTATATTTGGGCAACAATGAATACCTCTGACCAAAGTTTGTTCCCCATCGACTCTGCTTTCAAACGTAGGTGGGAATGGGTATATTCACCTATTGCTGAAGGCAAGGAGAAAGACGGTAGTAAGGCGCTATGGCAGATAGAAGGACAAGGTGAGGATTCGTGGTGGAAGTTTATACAGGGTATCAATGAAGTTATAGACGTCACCACCCATAGTGAAGACAAGAAGTTGGGATACTATTTCTGTAAGCCAACTAAGAAAGTTAATGAAAGTGATCAATATCCCAAGATTATCACGAAAAACACTTTCGTAAACAAAGTGGTGTTCTATCTCTGGAATGACGTGTTCAAAGTATATGGCTTCAAATCCGAGATATTCGACATGAAGGATGAGAACGGGGCTTCGAAAAAGATTACATTTAAGAGTTTCTATAAGGATGATGGTTCTGTAAATGATGAGATAGTCAATATGTTCGTCAATAATGTAATGGCGAAGGCTCCTAAGACGACAAGTACAGGAGACGAGCATCAAGAAAAAGGGGACGAAACTGAGCAAACGGCAAAGGAATGAAACTACTGATAGAGGGTTATCACTACAAGCCAGAGGCCATAGAGTCGCTTGGGCGGCTGATGGGTGACCTGACGTGGAGAGACGGCACAAAGAGCAAGGATTATGTGGGCTATTATTATAGCGCACAACTCGGCGATTGCGTATTCTTTTTGCCTAAAGTGGTGCTTGACGAGAAGGAAAAGCTATTTGGCAGGTATGACCCAAATGAAGTGGTAGATGTGGAGAAAATGCGTGAGTCAAAAGATTCTGGTGAGGAAGACTTCAAATTTTTGTATAGTTTTACGGTATGGCTATACAGGGGATTGAAAGAATTCGTAAGATTGAATCCCAGTTCTGGCATCGTAAGGATGAGAGATATAAGCGCCGTTGCTATGCAAGGCGATAAGGTTTCAAATACTTACCTGGACATCATGTTGTCTTTGCAGAAGTTTCAAGAGGAGAATCCAGACTACTTCACTTTCATTGTGAAGAACATGCATAGTGGTTTGAATAAAGTGAATTGGACGAAGACGATAAGTAGGGAAACAGCAATCATACAGAACAATCGACCAATATATCTAAATCCGATAAACAAAAAAAGACAGATAAACTTTGACGAGGAATTGCTCATTATATTCTACTCTATACTGGAGTACATGAAAAGGCAGTTCGGATTTGAGGTAAAGGTTGATTATAACTATGAGTTATTGAGCGACTCTGAGTTTGAAAACTGGATCGAGTATTATGGTGAGGTACGCATGAAGCAAATACGCTATAAGTACTTCTCAGACAAAGACCTGCAATTGTGGAACTTATGTAATAATTTCTTTGAGAGAGTAACAAGTATTCATAGCAGCAAACAGTACAGGGACTTTTTGATTGTGGAAAACTATCATGTAGTGTTTGAAGCAATGGTTGACGAATTGCTATCAGAGAAGGGATGGGATGTAAAAGACTTGAAAGCACAAGAGGATGGCAAGAGAGTTGACCATATATATAGATACAAGGGACTCATCAACAAGGACGACATTTTCTATATTGGAGACTCAAAATATTATGGTATTGGTACACCAATACAAGAGTATTCTGAATATAAGCAATACACGTATGCCAGAAACGTAATACAGCATAATTTATCATTATTCCTTGAGGATGAGAAAGATGCCAGTGGCAGACGTAAGAACATTGGTAAGACATATCTTATATATAGGGACGAGGATACAGACGGCTATAGCATAACACCAAACTTCTTTATCTCTGCTCGCATTAAAGAGGATGCAGACGAACGCGACTATACAAAGGACGGGTTGATTGCAAGGGATGAAGTAAAAAAGATAAGACATTTTGAAAATAGGCTTTTTGACCGAGATACCCTATTGCTGCAACATTACGACATCAACTTTCTCTATGTTTTGTCCCTATATGCTCAAAGCAATGAAGGATTGAAAGAGGAGTTTAAGGAAAAGACCAAGAAAAAGTTCAGAGAGAACATACTTGAATATCTGAAAAAAGACTATCAGTTCTTCTCTCTTCAGCTGAAGCCAAAACTTGACAACGAAGGAGAGAATGAAGAAGAGAACCTTGACGGAATGCATAGGGCTATCTATAAGCATTTCCGTAGCAGCATTGGCAAGGTTTTCCGGCCTTATAGTGATGAGAAATTCATGTATGTGGGATTGGATAATAAGGATGAATTCTATGAAGAGAATCATGCTCTATTGGCAGAACTGAGTCAGGACTTCATTATAAGACACTACATGCTTGATACAAACCCTACGGCTGAACTGAATAAGCTTTATAAACTGGAGACGGAACTGGACAGCGGGGTTGCTATGGGTACTGAATTCATACAGCTTGAAGATTTAGCTAATGAAGTGTTCTTGATAGGTGGATGGAGAAGAGACAAGAACCAGCTGACATGGATTCTTGACCACATGATGTATAACATACGTAAGACGAAGAGAGGACTGGAGCGAAGAGGTGCCAAGGGAGTGGATGGAGATGTTGTGGCTGCAAAATACTTGTTGTTGTATGAAATTGACGATGACACTTACAGATATGATGTTTATCGCTTAGATGGTCATAAAGTACGAAATGAGGAGCAAATGCAAAAAATGGGATACAATAGACCAGAAGGCAATTATTTCGTATACAATCTAAAGAGAATGCCGCGGAATATCGTGCCGCTGAACATCAAAGGGATAATTGACTCAGCTTACTACGAAGAACTGGAGAGAAGACGTAAGAGTGGAAAATCAGAAGATGGTTGGGAAAAGAAATGGAAAGGCACCCCAATCTTCAAAACTGGCAATGAACTCCTTCCTTTTAAGAGAGAGATGCGTCAGGAAATTAATCCTGACGCATTAAAAAGAACATAGAGACAGGTACCTGAGTATTTCACAGGTTAGTCACCTAGACACCTGCCCCCAAAGCTATCGCATTTCCTCTATTGGCCGGATTTGCGACGCTGTTCCCTTATTAGGCGGAGCCTACGTAATGTACCACCATTCACGTTCTCCAATTCTTCCATTGAAAGCTTTGTTGCATTCAGTTCATTCATCTGCGTCATAATCTTATAATTTTTTTAATTGTTAAACATCCATTTTATCTCTGTCGCTCAGATGTCGTTTGTTCTGATCGACGATGCAAAGGTAGGGGATATAATGCCTATCTTTGCCAAATGAATCACTTTGCAGCAAAAAAAATGAGGATGTGACAAACACATCCTCGTTCTAGTTGCGGAGGCAGGATTCGAACGTGCGACCTCCAGGTTATGAGCCTGGCGAGCTACCAACTGCTCCACTCCGCGATTTTTCTTAAGCGGGTGCAAAGGTACGACTTTTTTTCGAGATATCCAAACAATTGCGCATTTTTTTTATAATTTTGCACTTTTGGGAACATTTTCCACTCTTTTTCTTGCGTAATTCAAAGGAAAAGTTTAATTTTGCACACTGTAATTGCCGTGTGCAATTTTTCAAGATAGGAGGTAGATAGGTATGTCAATATCCAAGACGAGACAGAAATTAGTTGATGTGGCCCGCCAGTTGTTTGCCAAAAACGGGCTGGAGAACACCACGATGAACGACATTGCCCAGCAGTCGGGCAAAGGCCGTCGTACGCTTTACACCTATTTTAAATCAAAGGATGAAATCTACTATGCCGTCATCGAAGGCGAGTTGGAGCGACTGAGCGACAAGCTCGATGAAGTAGCGGCCCGCAAGATCCGACCACAGGACAAGATCATCGAGCTCATTTACACCCATCTGAGCATGATACGTGAGACGGTCGTGAGAAACGGTAACCTGCGCGCAGAGTTCTTCCGGAATATCTGGATGGTGGAGAAGGTACGCAAGCACTTTGACGACGCAGAGATCGAACTTTTCCGCAAGGTCTATACCGAGGGTAAGGAAGACGGAGAGTTCGACATCGACAATGTGGATCTGGTGGCCGATATCACCCACTACTGTATCAAGGGACTTGAGGTACCTTATATCTATGGGCGCATCGCGCACGGTATGAAGGAGGAAGACACCAAGCCGCAGGTGGCAAAGGTTGTCTATGGTGCATTAGGAAAATTTCAACGTAAATAACAACAAACAAAGAACAACAAATTATGGGATTATTAAGTGGTAAGACAGCTCTGATTACAGGTGCTGCACGCGGTATTGGCAAGGCCATCGCACTGAAGTTCGCCGAGGAAGGCGCAAACATCGCATTCACCGACCTCGAAGTGAATGAGGAGACAGAAAAGGAAATCGCCGCCAAGGGCGTGAAAGCCAAGAGCTACGCTTCGAACGCTGCCGACTTCGCACAGACCGAAGAGGTGGTAAAGGCCGTGAAGGAAGAGTTCGGAAGCATTGACATTCTGGTAAACAATGCCGGTATTACCAAGGACGGTCTGATGCTGCGCATGACTGAGCAGCAGTGGGATGCTGTGATTGCAGTAAACCTGAAGTCAGCCTTCAACTTCATCCATGCCTGTGTGCCCGTTATGATGCGCCAGCGTGGTGGTAGCATCATCAACATGGCTTCCGTAGTAGGTGTGCACGGCAATGCTGGTCAGGCCAACTACGCTGCTTCAAAGGCTGGTCTTATCGCACTCGCCAAGAGTATCGGTCAGGAGATGGGTCCGAAGGGTATCCGTGCTAACGCCATTGCCCCAGGCTTCATCGACACAGCAATGACACAGGCTCTGCCCGATGATATCCGCAAGGAGTGGATCAACAAGATTCCTCTGCGCCGCGGCGGTCAGGTCGAGGATATTGCCAACGTGGCAACCTTCTTGGCTTCAGACATGTCGAGCTATGTCAGCGGCCAGGTGATTCAGGTCGATGGCGGTATGAATATGTAAGGCGATGCAGGTCGTTTACGAGGACAACCATATTATCATCGTCAATAAACAGAGCGGGGAGATCGTACAGGGAGACAAGACTGGCGATCGTCCCCTCTCTGATATTGTAAAGCAGTATATCAAAGAGAAGTACCAGAAGCCCGGCGAAGTGTTTCTCGGCATGGTGCATCGGCTGGACCGACCCGTTAGCGGGCTCGTCGTCTTTGCCCGAACCTCCAAGGCACTCACCCGACTGAACAAGATGTTTGCCGAGGGAGAGGTACACAAGACCTATTGGGCTATCGTGAAAAACACGCCTGAGCAGCCTGAGGGAACATTGACCCACTGGCTCGTGCGCAACGAGAAACAGAACAAGTCGTATGCCTATACGACGGAAAAACCGAATGCTAAGAAGGCCATCCTGAAATACAAGGTCATCGGCCATTCCGACAACTACACACTGCTGGAAGTCAACCTGATGACGGGACGTCACCACCAGATACGTTGCCAATTGGCAGCGATGGGCTGTCCTATCAAGGGCGACCTGAAATACGGTGCGCCCCGCAGCAATCCCGATGGAAGCATCTCGCTGATGTCTCGACACGTTGAGTTCACGCATCCAGTATCGAAACTGCAGATTGCCGTCGAAGCCCCACTGCCAGAAGATTCGCTATGGCAGTCGTTCCAGACAAGCCTGCACCTATAACAAAAACACCAGCAAGAACCATTCTCCGAGCAGGAAACTGATGGCGTTGCAGAGAAAACTGTACGCAACGGCCCGATGTAGGTCACGCATCAGCCACCAGTATCCCAGTGCCTCTACCAGCATCACCAACATCTCACCGACACCCGCCATCGTCAACCCCGCGCCGACATAGACAGCGTAGAGGTTCAACGGAACGTTGGTCAGTATATTCAATCCAACAGAACCCCACAACACCCGCCTTCTCCGTTCACGCAAGAAGAGCAATACACCAAGTTCGATGACGATGGTTGCCAGAAGTGGTATCACCAGTTTCAGTATCATATCCCTATCCTCCTATCCATAGACCGCCAGCCACCAGCCAGGTATCAATGCAGCAGCAAGCAGTCCGAAAGCCAAACCTTCACGTTGTTTCAACACCTCATTAGCCAAATAGAGCGTGACAGGCATTGTGCAGTTCATCAGGAACACTCCTAAAAGAAGTACGGCCACATAGTCGCCTCTGAAAAGGAAGCACAAGGCCACGCCAGCCAGTATATAAGCCAACGTACGGAAGATACCTACACGACAAGCAATCCACCCACCAGCCATCTTACCCAACATCGACGTAGCACCGATAACGAGTATCAACAACTGACTCTTCGAAATGCCCTTCGAGAATAGTTCGCCAGCAAACGAGCGGTAAGCCACAAACAACATCAGCAACACGACGACCATCCACAACGAAAGCAGAGGCAGACCTTGCAGCCATAGTCTTGCGCGTTGTGGGAGGACAGGGACAGAGCGGTCAGCCTCATCTCTATCACCATCCAGCGGTTGCGTATCATATCGTACATAAGCCACAGACAAAAAGACTACAGCCAGCAAGAAAACATACAACAATGTCCATGAACAACAAACCAGTCCAACGGCAAGACCGAAGGCACCCGTTGACACAAACACGCCCAACGCACGGATATCATTTCCAACCTTGACGACCGTCTGTTTGCCGCCCCAAACATGAAAAAGCGAGTTACCTATCCCCAGCAAGACAGCCACCAGCGAAAGACCAAAAGGCACACGGCCAGACAAACTAGCAAGAGCCACAGCCAGCGATAACAGTACCACCGACGAGAGCAGCAGCCAATGACGATGCTGCATCCTATCGGCCAACATGCCCGTAAACGGCTGCGACATAAACGCTATGACGTTATAGGTAAGGAAAGCACTCAAAGTGAGCTCTGCAGCATAGGCCGGAGCCAACAGATACATGCAGCAAATACAGAGGCCATCGACCAGGAAATGCTGCACGCTACTAATCCCCAGGAGTATTTGTTTTTGGTTCATAACGGGGCAAAGATACCAAAAATCTACCATTGAGCCAAATGATTATCTGAAAAAACTTTTGCAGATACCACATAATTTCGTATCTTTGCAGTCGAAACGTTTCAAAACGAAGGACATGATGCATAAGACGGTCTGTGCTATTTCTTTCTTTTTCTGTCTGGCAGCTTCAGCCTGTCAGGCTCAAGGTTTCAAGTTGAAGAAAGAACATGACAGTCTCTACTGGCTGAACGACTGGCGGATAACCTACCCCGTGTATCAGTTCCAGACAGGCGATGTTGACGGCGACGGCAGTGAAGACGCGATGGTCGGTGTGATAAAATCCACACGATTCTACCCTGAGAAAGCACGAAGACTCTTTATCTTCAAGCAAGTGAACGGCAAGGCACGTCCGATGTGGCTCGGTTCGAAACTCGGCGGCATCCTTGAGGACTTCCGCTTCATCGACGGTAAGATCAGGGCATTGGAATCGACGATCGATTCACTCTATGCAGTATCAGACTACCAATGGAGCGGTTTCGGCATGAAGTTCGACCATTTTATTATAAAAGGAGTTGATAAACAGACAGCATTAAAAACCTTTAGCCAATGAAAAAGTTACTAACGGCGGCTTGCATGGTAGCACTGATATGCGCCTGCAACCAAAAACAGAATGTTGTATCGGTACCTGCCACTCAGATTGATGTAGAGAAACTCATCGACAGTATCGATTACGACATGGACGTGAGTGGCCTCTCGCTGGCCGACGTGCGCACACTGAGTTATGCGCCCACAGCCAAGTGGGGTTTCCCCTTCAAGGATGCCTACATCAGAGGCATCTATAGCACCACAACCTGGTATGACTCGTTGATGTGGAAACTCGACAGCGACCTGCCTTGGGACAAATACCCATCGAAGGAGGATGAGAACTGGGAGGACCATTATTATCGAGTCATCAAGGAATCCGGCTACATGAAGCTTACCGAGCAGGAACAGGCCTTCATCAAGCGCATGGAGGAGCGCGAGAAAGAACTGCAGAAGCAGAACTTCGAGGTGCCGACTGGCCTGCGGGTCAACATGCAGAACCTCGCCAATCCCCGACAACTCGCTGACTTCGACTCACTGCTGGCGCAACGACTCGGTGAAGACGGCTTTGCCATCGTGCCCTCAAACAATGATCAGCTGTTCAATATCTATGAGCAGAACGACTATCAGGAATTCCCCAATTTCGTGACTACCGACCTCTTCCTTCAGCTCTATCACCTCTACTTCGACAGCATGCTGAAGGAACTGGAGATGTATCAGATCTACGCGCTGATGACAGACTACAATTACGGTATGCTCAAGGCGGTGAAGAAGATTTACCAGCAGGCAGAACAAGGTACAGCCCTTGAGCGCGCCTCAGCCCACAGCATCAGGTTCTTCACCATAGCCGACTGCCTGTTCAGAAACAGCACCTTCGATGCAGATACCGACCCGCTGATTGCCGAGGAAGTGGAAAAAGCAAAGAATGCTCAGAACGGTCCAAGTAACTTCATGGCCGACTATCAAGAAATCACATTCCCCTACAGTCTGTTCCGCCCCCGTGGTCACTACACCCGCAACCATGTACTGCAGGAATACTTCCGAGGCATGATGTGGTTGCAGACCGTGCCCTTCGGCATGAGGCACGACGACGAGGTAAATGCTGCCGTTGTGATCGCCTATGCGATGATGAACAACCCAAAGTTGCAGGGAATGTACGACAAGTTGGACCAGCTGCTCACCTATCTGATGGGCAAGCCCGACAACCTCAGTATCCCACAGGTGATTACCGAAGTGAAGAAGACCGGTAAGCCGATGGAAGAGCTGCTCAATGATAAGCAGGCTATGAGTCAGCTGAAGAAGAACCTCGAGGAAATCGGCAACAAGCAGACACGCATCCGTCCGAAGTTCGAAAAGACCAGTCATAACAAGATCTGTCTGATGCCACAGCGCTACCAACCCGATGCAGAAGTGCTACAAGAGATGGTCGACAATGACAATAAGCCCACGAAGCGTGCCACGCCGAAAGGTCTGGACTTCATGGCTGCGATGGGTGTTTCGGCTGCCGAGCAGATTCTGATGGGAGAGCAGACGGAGTGGAAGGACTTCGGAAAAAACCTAAAAGCGATGAAGCAACGCATGGGTGAGATTAACTGGGACGAGACCATCGTCACCCAATGGATGCACACGCTGAAGGTGCTCAATACCCCAGAAAAAGACCACCTACCCTACTTCATGCTGAATCCGGAATGGTCGAAGAAAGACCTGAATGCAGCCCTTGCCTCATGGGCAGAACTAAAGCACGATGCCATCCTCTATGCCAAGCAGCCGATGGGTGCCGAGTGTGGCGGTGGCGGTCCCCCAGACCCCATCGTGAAGGGCTATGTAGAGCCAAATGTCGGTTTCTGGAAGAAAGCCATCGAACTACTTGACAATACTGAAAAACTGCTGAAAGAGAACAATATGCTGACGGAGAAAGTCAGTTCGGCCACCAGCCGCATCAAGGAAGAGGCTAGTTTCCTGCTGCGAATAAGTGAGAAAGAACTGGCAGGAGAGCAGTTGACCGACGAGGAATACAGCCAGATAGAAATCATCGGCTCGACCTTCGAGAATATCAGCCTCGACTTGGTGCGCGAACCCAATCAGTATCTGATGGGATGGAGCGATGTGCAGGGTGCAGACCGCAAGGTGGCTCTCGTAGCCGATGTCTATACAGCCAACTCTGACAACAACCCGAATAAGTCCATCCTCTTCGAGGCTGTGGGCGATGCCGATGAGATCTACGTAGTGGTAGAGATTGAAGGTTATCTGTATCTGACACGCGGTGCCGTACTGAGCTATCGCGAGTTCATACAACCTATCGACCAGCCGCGCCTGACGGATGAGGAATGGCAACAGCAGTTAGAAAAGAATCCTCGCAAGGGTGTGCCCGAGTGGATGAAGCGCATCATCGTACCACTGAAGAATGAGCCGAAACCGAATGAGGAGTTCTTCTATAGCTCTGGTTGTTAGTCTGTTATTCAGCGTACCGGCGCTTAGCGCTGATACGCTGAATATCGTCTTCACAGGCGACATCCTATTGGATCGCGGGGTGCGCCGCGTGATAGAACATCACGGAGTCGACCGTTTGTTTTCAGACGGTATCGACTCCGTGTTTCGTAGTGCGCAACTGGTCGTTGGCAATCTGGAGTGTCCTGCCACAAAGATTGAGTCTCCCGTCTTCAAGCGTTACATCTTCCGAGGTGAGCCCGAATGGCTCGACACCTTGCGACAGCACGGTATCACCCACTTGAATCTGGCCAACAATCACGCCATCGATCAAGGGCGCGAGGGACTGATGGACACGCGACAGAACATTCTCCTTGCAGGCATGATTCCTATGGGGGCTGGTGCCAACATGCAGGAAGCCTCAGAACCGATACTGCTGGCCTCTGAGCCCCGACCTGTGTGGTTTTTGCCATCCCTGCGTCTCGCACTTGAAAATTATGCCTATCTGACGGATAAGCCCTGCGTGAGTCAGGAACCGATGGACTCACTGCTGCAACGTGTATTCCGTCTGCGCCAAGCCGACTCTACAGCCGTTATTATCGTTTCGCTCCACTGGGGAGGCGAGCACACACTCGAACCCGTCTCCTTGCAACGTCATGAAGCCCACCAGCTGATACTCGCTGGGGCCGATATCCTCATCTGCCACCACACGCATACACTCCAGACCATCGAGACATTCAGAGATAAGCAGATCTACTACAGCATCGGCAACTTTATTTTCGACCAGCAAAAGGTGCTGAACAGAAATGCCTGCATCGTAAGGTTACAGATTACCGACAACGACCTAAAGACCGAAACGATTCCTATTGAAATCCGCCAATGTACGCCTTATATTGTCGATAGCTATCGAAAAAAATGATAACCGCCGTTTTTTTCTGCTAAATTCTTTTGCCTTTCGTGTGATTTTGTGTATTTTTGCAGTCGTTATGGGCTTCTCCTTGGCAGAAGACGCCCCAAATGAACATGATATATAAGATTGCAGACAACATAACATCGCCCATAGGGCGAACCACAGAGGAGAACTACCAGGCTGTGAAGAAGGGACAAACGGCATTGGCTTACTACGATGGCCAATGGTGTATTCCCGAGCCTTTCACAGCTGCGGTCTTCAGCGATATGGAGAACGAAGAGCTGTCACAGGCAGGACTCACCCGTTTTGAGTCGTTGGTCTTCACCTCAGTCCAAAAAGCACTGGAAGGCACTTCTGTGAATGTCTCCAACGACCATGTTGTCTTTATCCTCAGCACCACCAAGGGAAATGTTGAGTTGCTAGGTGAGCAGGATATCTCTCCAGCCATCCTGCATCCAGGTGAGAGTGCCCGACGCATCTCTAAGGCATTGGGTATCAAGAGCCAGCCTATCGTAGTCTGCAACGCCTGCATATCCGGTCTCTCTGCTATTATTCTGGCAGAACGGCTGTTAGAGCAGCATCAATACGACTATGCTATTGTGTGTGGGGCGGATGTATTAAGCCGATTCGTGATTTCAGGTTTTCAGTCCTTCAAGTCAATGGATGCCCACGAATGCCGCCCATACGACATCGAGCGTCTGGGCATGAACCTTGGTGAAGCAGCAGCGACGATGATTCTAACTACCTCTGCACAGACGGGAGCTGCAGCTTGGACAATCTCAAAAGGCGTTATCCGAAATGATGCCTTCCATATCAGTACTCCATCGAACAAAGCCGAAGGTGCTTGGCGCTGTCTGGAGGCGGTCATGAGCGGAGAGCAGCCTGAAGAACTGGCGGTAGTCAACGCTCACGGTACAGCTACGATGTTCATGGATCAAATGGAGTCGGTTGCTGTCGAGCGGGCAGGTCTTAACAGCCTTCCCGTGAACAGTTATAAGGGATATTACGGTCATACGCTGGGAGCTGCTGGTGTACTGGAGACCATCCTCACGATGCATGCTACAGATGACCATACCATCATCGGCACACGCGGTTTTGAGGAACTTGGTGTTTCGGGCAAGATATTGGTTTCTGCAGAAAGCCAAGCTACCGACAGACAAAGTTTCATCAAGCTTATCTCCGGCTTCGGCGGTAGCAATGCTGCCCTGCTGGCCACCAAGGTTCCCCACTCTGTTTCTCAAGGAAACAGGAAAAAGGGCACTCTCCACCAGACGCATCATGTAAGCATCACGCCCAGCTGCGTAGCCATCGACGGCATCGCGCACACCTATCAGACCTCAGGCAAGGAGATGCTCACCGAACTATATAAAAATGAAGTAGGCGACTACCCCAAGTTCTACAAGATGGACATGCTAAGTCGTCTGGGGTTCATTGCAGCCGAACTCCTGTTGAAGAGCGAGGGCAAGCAACGCCTCGAAGCCGATGAGCACAGGGCCGTCATCCTGTTCAACCACTCGTCGTCATTTCATGCAGACGCTCAGTATCTGGACTCCATCAAGGATCCGGAGAACTATTTCCCGAGTCCGTCACTTTTCGTCTATACACTACCTAACATCGTTACAGGTGAGATTGCCATCAGGAATCACTATAACGGAGAGACTTCGTTCTACATCCTTGCAGAAGAAGACGCAAGCCTCATCGCGCAAGTGCAGCAGGCATCACTCAGCGACCCGATGACGGAGAGTATGATCAGCGGCTGGCTCGACTACGAGGACGATACCAACTTCAAGGCCGACATGTATATACTTGACACAGGACTATGAAGAAAGCGATGAAATGGATTGGGATAGCGGTGCTGACGCCCTTTCTATTGTTTCTCATACTCACCGCACTGCTCTACCTGCCCCCTGTTCAGAACTGGGCGGTACAGAAGGCGACTGCTATCGCTTCCGAGAAGACTGGTATGGAAATCAGCATTGACCACATCAGCCTCGAGTTCCCGCTCGACTTGGGGATTAACGGCTTCCGCGTCATCAAGCAGAATGATTCCCTGCCACAGATAAAAGACACCATAGCCGACGTCAAGAAGTTCGTGGCCGATGTCCGGCTGCTGCCGCTGTTCAGACAACGCGTCATCATCGACGAGCTCTCGTTAAGTCAGGCCAGGATCAATACGAACGGCTTCATCAGCGATCTGCGTATCAAGGGAGACATCGATGAGCTATGGCTCTCATCCAAAGGAATCGACCTTGACGAAGAGACTATCGAGGTGAACGGTGCCCGTCTCTCCGACGCACGACTCGACATTGCCCTCAGCGATACGGCTGCCGTCGATACGACAACCTCACAAGTGAACTGGCGCATCAATGCCGACAGCCTCAATATCATCCGCACAGACATCTGCCTGCATCTGCCTGGCGACACACTCAACGTCGAAGCCTTTATGGCACGTGCCGTCGCCCGCAAAGCCGACATCAGCCTCAGCAACAACACCTATAAGATTGAGAGTCTCGACTGGTATGACGGCCAGTTGAAATACGACAATCATAAGGCGTCTGAGGTGGATGGTCTCGACTACAACCATATCGCCCTCACAGGTCTTCGTCTCGGCATCGACTCCATCAGCTACACGCCAACAGGCACTTCGCTCCTTGTTAGGCAGATGGCCATGAAAGACAAGAGCGGCATAGAGATCACTAATTTCTCCACAGGCATACGACTCGACTCTACGTTCAACAACATACAGCTGACGAATCTCATGCTGAAGACGCCCGATTCTGATATCCTTGGAGAAGCCGATGTCGATTTCAATATCGCCGACTCGTTGAACCCAGGCACGATGAAAGTACGTCTGAATGCGCAACTGGGCAAACAGGATCTCATCCACTTCGTGGGCAACCTGCCTCAGAAATTCATCGAGCACTATCCTAACCATCCGTTGGCAATCAAAGGCTCCGTCAACGGCAACATGCAGAAGATGGCGTTCACAGGACTGGACATATCACTGCCCACAGCCCTGCACCTCTCTGCCGACGGAACGGCTGAGAACATCACAGATATGCGTCGCCTGAAGGCCGACTTAAAGTTCAGCGGACAGACGCAGGACATGAACTTCATGACGGCACTCATCGATCCGAAGATGTCGGGCAGCTACCGCATTCCCAACGGTATGACATTAAGCGGAACCCTGAAAGCCGACGGTCCGCACTATGATACAGAGATGATGCTGCGCGAGGGACAGGGTGATATGAAGATGACCCTCTCGGCCATCGTTCCCCTCAATGCAAAAGGCGAACCCGCTATGGAGTATATGAGCTACGATGCCACCATCAAGGTGAACCAGCTCGACCTGCATCATTTCATGCCCAAAGACTCCCTCTACACCGTCTCTGCAGACATCAAGGCCAAGGGCTACGGCACAGACTTCCTCTCCAACCGCAGCCACCTGACGGCTGATGCCAAATTCACCCAACTGCAATACGGCCACTGGAACCTGGACGACGTCACTGCACAGGCTATCCTGAAAGACGGACGAGGAGCCGTGACCATCAGTGGTGCCAACAAACTGTTCGACGGCAACATCAACATCGACGCCCTGCTTGACACTAAACGAATCGAGGCCACCATCAACACCGATCTTGCCAAAGCCGACCTCTACAGGCTGCGGCTCGTAGACAAGCCGCTCACAATTGGTGTCTGCGGCGACATCAAGATCACCTCCGACATGAAGCAGACGCACAAGCTAAGCGGTCTGTTGACTGATTTATTTATCCAGGACTCGAAAAAGACCTATCATCCTGACAAGGTCGGCATCTTGCTGAGCACCACGCCCGACACGACATATGCCAGAGCGCAGAGCGGCGACTTCATCGTCAAATTCGATGCTAGCGGCGGCTATGAGCGCGTGCTGAAACAGATCACTGTCCTATCCGACTCTGTGATAGCCCAGTACGAACAGAATATCATCGACCAACCAGCTATTAAGCGACTGCTGCCTACACTGAAAATGCATGTCGAGAGCAAGCGCGACAATCCTATCGCCAACCTGCTGAAGACCCGCAACATCGACTTCAAGGAACTACTGCTCGATGTGACCACATCACCAGAGAGCGGCATCAACGGCACCAGCTACCTCTATTCGCTCAACTACGACAGTACCCGTATCGATACGATACGTCTGAACCTGACTCAGAAAGGAGAACGGCTGACGTATCAGGCACAAATACGCAACAACAAGAAGAACCCTCAGTTCGTCTTCAACGCACTCATCGACGGACATTTTCATGAGCATGGAGCACTGGCTGGCGTACGCTATTTCGACGCAAAGGACAAACTCGGCGTGCGCATTGGTGCTAAGGCCGACATGGAATCCGGCGGCATACGCTTCAAGCTATTGCCAGAGCGCCCCACAATCGGCTACAAGGAGTTCAATCTGAACCAAGACAACTTCATATTTCTAGCACGCAACAACCGTATTCAGGCCAAAGTCGACCTCATTGCCGACGACAAGACTGGTGTGAAGGTCTATACAGAAGAACAAGACTCCACGATGCTGCAAGACCTGACGGTCTCTGTGAACCGGCTCGACCTCAGTGAGGTGACATCCGTACTGCCTTACCTGCCACACATCACAGGCAAGCTTAACGGCGACTATCACATCATTCAGGATCAGGAAGGCCACTTCTCCGTAGCCTCCGATATGGCCGTTCAGAATATGACCTATGAGAAATCTCCTATCGGCAACATCAGCACTGAGTTTGTCTATATGAAGAAGGAGAACGATACCCATGCTGTTGAAGCACGCCTGATGCTCGACGATGAAGAGTTCGGACTGCTGAGCGGTGCCTACCAGAACGAGGGAAACATCGACGCGACCTTTACGATGACGCGCATGCCGCTGTCGCTGGCCAATGGTTTCGTGCCCGATCAGCTCATCGGCCTGGAGGGCTACGGCGACGGCACGCTGACCATCAAGGGAACGACGCAGCACCCAGACGTCAACGGCGAGGTCTATGTCGACTCCGCCTATCTCGTCAGTGTGCCTTACGGCATCAGGATGCGTTTCGACAACGACCCTGTGCGCATCGTGGGCAGCCACCTGTTGTTGGAGAACTTCGGTCTCTATGCCTATAACGACGAACCGCTGACCATGATGGGCGACATCGACTTCAGCAATACAGAGCGCGTGAGCATTGATATGCGGATGCGCGCCCGCAATTTCCTGCTCATCAACAGCAAACAAGAGTCCAAGTCGGTGGCCTTCGGCAAGGCTTTCGTCAACTTCTTCGCCCGTCTGCAAGGACCACTCGAGGAAATGAAGATGAGAGGCCGGCTCGACGTCCTCGGCAATACGGATATGACCTATATTTTGCTCGACTCGCCACTCTCTACAGACAACCGTCTGAACGAACTCGTGAAATTCACAGACTTCAACGACTCCACCCAGACCGTTGTCACCCGTCCTATGCCCAACGGTCTCGACGTCGATCTGAACATCAATGTCTCGCAAGGTGCCCATATCGTCTGCGACCTCAATGTGGACCAGACGAACTATATCGACCTGCTTGGTGGCGGCGACCTCCGCATGAAGTACAACTCCGATGGCATCAACCTCACAGGCCGCTATACCCTCTCCAACGGCGAGATGAAATACTCACTGCCTGTCATCCCCCTGAAGACCTTTACCATCAAGGACGGCAGCTACGTCGAGTTTACTGGCGACCCGATGAACCCCAAGCTCAACATCACTGCCACCGAGCAAGTGAAAGCCGCTGTTAGTGGCGACAACGGCATCGGGCGCTCCGTGCTCTTCAACTGTGGCGTCATCATCACCAAGACGCTCAACGATATGGGTCTCCAGTTTATCATCGATGCGCCAGAAGACAATATCATCAGCGGTGAACTGGCAACGATGTCTATCGAGGAACAAGGCAAACTGGCCGTCGGCATGCTCACCACAGGCATGTATCTGGCCAGCGGCGGTACAGGTACTTTCTCGATGAACTCCGCCCTCAGTTCATTCCTGCAAAGCGAGATCAACAGCATCGCTGGTTCTGCCCTGAAGACACTCGATCTCAGCGTTGGTGTCGACAACAGCACCGATGCCAGAGGCAACACGCATACAGACTACTCCTTCAAGTTCGCCAAACGCTTCCTCGACAACCGTCTGAAAGTACAGATTGGCGGTAAGGTATCGACGGGCGAGAACGACTTCGCTGGACAGAAACAGTCCTTCTTCGACAACATCACGATGGAATATCGCCTCAACCAGGATGCCACCCAATATGTCAAGCTCTTCTACACCCAGAATGTCTACGACTGGCTCGACGGCTACACCAGCGAATATGGTGGCGGTTTCATCTGGCGGCGCAAGCTCGACAACTTCTGGGACATCTTCCGCTTCTGGAAGAAAGACCAGCCCCTCATGCTGCGCCCGATGCAGCCGCAGAAGCCAGCCTTGCGTGACACCATCCAGACAGACTCCCTCATAAACAATCCACAATGAAAGCAAGTAACATCCTCTATACCATCCTGGCAGCAGCCCTGCTCGTGTCCTGTTCGATGACGAAGGGCATCCCTGAAGACGACCAGCTCTTCACGGGCCTCACGAAGATTGCCTACGCCAGTGAACCTAAGCTGCAGGATGAGACCTATAGCAAACATCTGGCCACGACGAAGGAAGAGCTGGAGGCAGCCCTCGCCACACAGCCCAACGGCTCCCTCTTCGGAAGCAGCTACTACACCGTTCCCTGGTCCTGGCACCTCTGGGTCTACAATAAGTACTCCGGCAAGGAGTCTGGCTTTGCCAAATGGATGGTGAAGTCGTTTGGCAAGCCCCCTGTGCTGATGAGCAAGGTCAATCCCGCACTCCGCTCCTCCGTAGCACGCTCCGTCCTGCAGAACAACGGTTTCTTCCGCGGCAACGTCACCTACGAGACCATACCGCAGAAGAATCCCAAGAAATGCAAGATAGGCTACACCGTCGAGTTCGACTCCCTCTACACCCTCGACTCCGTCAGCTACGTCAACTTCCCCGCACCCATGCAGTCGCTCATCGACTCCACCAGCTCCGAACGGCTCATCAAGAGCGGAGCGCCCTTCAGCATCGCCAACCTCGACGGCGAGCGAACCCGCATCAGCAACCTCATGCGCAACAACGGCTATTTCTATTACAACCCCAGTTACGCCTCCTATCTGGCAGATACCTTCGCCATCGACGGGAAAGCACAACTGCGTTTCCAGCTGGCCAGCGGACTGCCCGACGAAGTCTCCCGCAAATGGTATATCGGCAATATCAATGTCAACTTCCGCAAGACCGCTCGCGAGCAGCTCAACGACTCCATCCGCCGACGTCATCTCACAATCCATTACAACGGTAAGAAATCACCCATTCGACCAGGTGTCGTACTCAAGGACCTCCGACTGCACCCTCGCCAGGAATACAGCTATGAGAGATACCTCGAGTCCACGAGTCTCATCAACTCCAACGGCGTGTTCAGAAGTACCGACTTCCAGTTCACGCCCCGACCTGATTCCGACACGCTCGACCTCCAGCTGAACTGCGTCTTCGACAAACCCTACGATTTCTATATCGAAGGTAATATGATAGGTCGCACCAGCGGACGATACGGTCCTCAGGCCAAGGTCGGTTTCACCAAGCGAAACGCCTTCAGGGCTGGCGAGAAGCTCGACATCAACCTACACGGCTCCTATGAATTCTCCACCAGTGGCGGTGCCGATGCCAGCAACTATCAGTACGGTATCGATGCCTCACTGGAGTTCCCACGTCTGCTGATACCTTTCTACAACCCCCAGACGATACGCCGCAACAGAAACGGCCGCCCCGTCAGGCGCCGTCGCTTCTACACTGCCTCCACATTGGCGAAGGTCTCTGCCGACGTCGTGCGCCGACCAGAATACTACAAGATGCACATCGTAGGCGGCGAGTGGACCTATCGCTGGCAGCGCACGGAGACCAGCCGTCACGAGTTCTCACCCCTCACGGTGAAATACCAGTTCATGAACAGCCGGACGCTGAAGTTCGACTCCATCGTCAAGAAGAATCCATATCTTGAACGTACGATGGGCGACTTCTTCATCCCGAAGATGCGCTACACCTATACCTACACCAGTCCGAAGACGCTGCAGCACCCCGTCCGCTGGGAGACCACCATCGAGGAGGCCGGCAACATCGTGTCGCTCGTCGATGCAGCCTGTGGCCGTTCCTTCAACGAGAAGGAGAAGAAGCTCTTCATGAATCCTTATGCCCAGTTTGTGCGACTGGAGACCGACTTCACCAAGACCTGGTCAGTGGGCACCCAGTCCAGTCTGGTGGGACATATCAACACGGGCATCATGTTCTGTTACGGCAATAACAACGAAGCCCCCCTCAGCGAGGAGTTCTATGTCGGCGGTGCCAACAGCGTCCGAGCCTTTGCCATCCGAGAGATAGGACCAGGCAGTTTCGGTCTGTCATCTCCCAACAGTATTTTCAAGGACGACCGTCAGACCGCCTACCTCCTGCGCAACGGCGACTTGAAGATCGTGGGCAATCTGGAGTATCGCACGCCGCTCTTCGGCAACCTCAAGGGAGCTCTCTTCATCGACATGGGTAACATATGGCGCCTGAGGAAGCTCGACATAGGCGATGTCGAAGACTATCGGAAAGAATACGGTGATAAAGCTGAAGAAGTATACCAAAGGGTCTCTGATGCCGTCGACACGATGAAGTTCCGCTTCTCGCGATTGTTCGACGAACTTGCCCTGGGCACAGGCGTCGGTCTGCGTTACGACCTTGGCTTCCTCGTCATCCGCCTCGACTGGGGATTCGCCCTCCATACGCCCTTCGACACAGGCAAATCGGGCTATTTCAACTTCAACCGCTTCAAGGATGCCCAGACGCTGCACTTCGCCATCGGCTATCCGTTCTAATGTTAAGGCGCGTTAATCCCTGCTGAAATCAAATTATTTTTTGTACTTTTGCAGTCAATTTAGTCTAACTCTAATAAAAAACAGCTTATGAAACCAACTCTTTTCCTGCTCGCAGCAGGTATGGGAAGCCGCTATGGCGGTCTGAAACAGCTCGATGGTCTGGGTCCTAACGGCGAGACTATCATGGACTACAGTATCTACGATGCCATCCAGGCCGGATTCGGCAAGATAGTATGGGTGATCCGCAAGGATTTCGAGGAGCAGTTCCGCACCCAGATTCTTTCAAAATATGAAGGCAAGGTGAAGTGCGAGCTTTGCTTCCAGGCCCTCGACGCCCTGCCTGCAGGCTTCAGCGTTCCCGAAGGCCGTCAGAAGCCCTGGGGCACCAACCACGCCGTGCTGATGGGTAAGGATGTCATCAAGGAGCCCTTCTGCGTCATCAACTGCGACGACTTCTACAATCGCGACGCCTTCATGGTGATCGGCAAGTACCTCTCAGAACTTCCTGAGGGAGCCAGGAATCAGTATGCGATGGTAGGCTTCCGCGTAGGCAACACCTTGTCTGAGAACGGTACCGTCGCACGCGGTATCTGCTCGAAGAACGAGAAAGGCCATCTGACCACCGTCGTAGAGCGCACGGAGATCGTACGTTGTGCCGCCGACGGTTCCAATGCTGGAGCTGCCAGCGAGCCCATCCGCTTCAAGGATGAAGACGGCAAGTGGGTAGAGGTGGCCGACAATACGCCTGTCTCCATGAACATGTGGGGCTTCACACCCGACTATTTCGAGTACTCTGAGGCTTACTTCAAGGAGTTCCTCAGCGATCCGAAGAACATGGAGAACCTGAAGGCCGAGTTCTTTATCCCGCTGATGGTCAACAAGCTCATCAACGAGGGCACAGCTACCGTCGAGGTGCTCGACACCACTTCCAAGTGGTTCGGCGTCACCTATGCAGCCGATCGTGATGCCACCGTTGCACGCATCAAGCAGCTCGTCGACGAAGGCGTTTATCCGAACAAACTGTTTTAAATGAACATAGATATCATCCCGCAAGATCAGCTGGCTCGCCTGAGTCAGCTGATTTCTGATGCAGAGACCATTCTCATCACCTGTCACAAGAGTCCCGACGGCGACGCCATCGGTTCCTCTCTGGGACTGGCCGACTATCTGCGCCACCTCGGCAAGGAGCCCGTCGTCATCGTGCCCGACCAGTATCCCGACTTCCTGATGTGGCTCCCAAACACAGAGAAGATCATCCGCTACGACAAGCAGCGCGACAAGGCCGACCTGCTCTTCAAGATTGCCGACCTCGTCTTCTGCCTCGACTACAATGCCCCAAGCCGTGTCGACGAGATGGAGGAGGCGCTGGTCTGCTCACCCGCTACCCGCGTGCTCATCGACCATCATCTCAACCCCGATGTGCCTGCCGACCTCATCATCTCCGAACCCGAAGCCAGCAGCACCTGCGAACTCGTGTTCCGCCTCGTTTGGCAGATGGGGGCCTTCCCCACCCTCACCAAGCAGTTCGCCGTTCCCATCTATTGCGGCATGATGACCGATACGGGCGGTTTCACCTACAACTCCAGCCGTCCTGAGATCTTTTTCATCATCAGCGAGTTGCTCACCAAGCGCATCGACAAGGACAAGATCTACCGCAACGTCTATCACAACTATTCCGAAAGCCGTATCCGTCTGATGGGCTATGTGATGTACGAGAAACTCGTCTATATGCCGGAATACAACGCAGCCTACTACACCCTCACCAAAGACGAGCTGAAGCGTTTCCGCTTCATCAAGGGCGATGCCGAAGGGCTCGTCAACATCCCCCAGCAGATCAAAGGCCTGCGTCTCTCCATCTCCCTGCGCGAGGATACCGAGAAAGACCGCGTCGTCTGGGTCAGCCTGCGTTCGGTCGATAATTTCCCCTGCAACCTCATGGCCGAGGAGTTCTTCAACGGCGGCGGCCACCTCAATGCCTCCGGCGGACGCCTCAATTGTTCAATGGACGAGGCCGTCAAAATCGTCAAAGATGCCATTATTGCCTACGAAAACAAGTTAAAGTAGCCTAATATCGTCGGCATTTGCGAATTATTTTGTAATTTTGCACCCACAAATACAAAAAACATAAGATGAAGAGGATCTTGTTTATCATGATTGCCATCGCAGCCGTGCTCACCAGTTGCAACGACTACGAGACCTATGGAGAGAAAAAGGAGAAAGAGCGCAATGCCATCTCCGAGTACATTTCCAAGAATAACATCACGGTCATCTCCGAAGACAAGTTCAAGGAACAGGGACAGCAGACAAACGTCGAGAAGAACGAATTCGTGCGCCTCGACAAGAACGGCGTCTATATGCAGATAGTCCGTCCTGGCGTCGGCAAGCCCCTGGAGGACAAGGCAAAGGCCACCCTCGTGTGCCGCTTCACGGAGTTTGACATTCTGGCCGATAGCGTCACGTGGTCCAACAACAAGCCGAACTTTGCCTCGGTGCCCGACCTCATGTACGTCTCCCGCACCAGCAGCGTCTATACCGCCTCCTTCCTGAGCGGCATCATGTACTCCATCTATTCCCAGTCCGTACCTGCCGGATGGCTGGTACCCATGCCCTACATCAAGATCGACCGTCCGCAGTCGATGACCGAGGAGTGCGCCAAGGTGCGTCTGATCGTACCCCACACACAGGGCCATGCCACCGCTTCCAGCAACGTGAAGCCATACTATTACGAGATCACCTATCAAAAAGAATTATAACGATTTTCGATTATACAATATGACACTTATCAAATCCATTTCCGGTATCCGCGGAACCATTGGCGGACCTACCGGCGACACACTGAATCCACTTGACATCGTGAAATTCACCACCGCCTATGCGACATTCATCGGCGGCAAGAAGATTGTTGTAGGCCGCGACGGCCGCATCTCAGGCCTGATGGTGCGCAACGTCGTTGTAGGCACCCTCATGGGCATGGGCTACGACGTCATCGACATCGGCTATGCCACCACCCCGACCACAGAGCTTGCCGTCCGCATGTCGGGCGCCGACGGCGGTATCATCATCACCGCCTCTCATAACCCCCGCCAGTGGAATGCCCTGAAGCTCCTCAACCGCGAGGGCGAGTTCCTCACTGCCAAAGACGGTGCCGAAGTGCTCCGCATGGCCGAGGCAGAGAATTTCCAGTATGCAGAGGTCGACCAACTCGGCACCTGCACCATCGACGACAGTTTCGACCAGCGCCATATCGACAGCGTGCTCCAGCTGAAGCTCGTCGATCGTGAAGCCATCAGCAAGCGCAAGTTCCGCGTCTGCGCCGACACCATCAACTCCGTCGGCGGCATCATCCTGCCCAAGTTGTTCCAGCAGCTCGGTGTCGAGTATGAGATCCTCAACGGTGAGTGCACAGGCGATTTCGCCCACAACCCAGAGCCACTGGAGAAAAACCTTCACGGCATCATGGACCGCATGCGCCAGGGCGGCTTCGACCTCGGTATCGTGGTTGACCCCGACGTTGACCGTCTGGCCTTCATCTGCGAAGACGGCACGATGTTCGGCGAGGAATACACCCTGGTCTCTGTTGCCGACTACGTGCTGAGCCACACCCCCGGCAACACTGTCAGCAACCTCTCCTCTACCCGCGCCCTGCGCGACGTCACGAAGCAGCATGGCGGTGAATACACAGCCGCAGCCGTCGGCGAGGTCAACGTCACCACGAAGATGAAAGAGGTAGGCGCTGTCATCGGCGGCGAAGGCAACGGCGGCGTCATCTATCCCGAGAGCCACTATGGCCGCGACGCCCTCGTAGGCATCGCCCTCTTCCTGTCGTCACTCGCACAGAAAGGCTGCACGGCCAGCGAACTGCGCTCCACCTTCCCCGACTACCAGATAGCCAAGAATCGCATCGACCTCACCCCCGAGACCGATGTTGACGCCATCCTCGTGAAGGTCAAGGAGATGTTTGCAAAGGACAACAGCGCCCAGGTCAACGATATCGACGGTGTGAAGATCGACTTCCCCGACCGTTGGGTTCACCTGCGCAAGTCAAACACCGAGCCCATCATCCGCGTCTATAGCGAGGCCCAGACGATGGAGCAGGCCGACGACCTCGGCAAGCAGCTCATGCAAGTTGTCTATAACATGCAGTAACCACACGTATCGACCATATCCTGCCGAAAATGAATAAATACTTAGTCCTGATGATTGGAGCACTGTTTAGTCTGCTGAGCTGTGGCACGAAGGGCCCAGAGGGTGACCTCGTGAGCCTGGAATTCGTTTCCAACGGGTCTAGGAACGGTACGGAATTCGAAGGACACGTGGTGCTGGGCTCCAATGGTACGTTCACGCTGACGGCGATGAAGATGAACTACGGCTCCCTCTTCCGCAAAAAGATTGGGAAGGAAGAGATGGCCACGTTCAAGAAGATCATTATCGACGAGAAGATGTACAAGTACAAGGAGCACTACAGCCCCCTCTTACATGTGAAGGACGGCTACTCCTGGCGCTTCTCCGCCAAGTTCTCCGACGGCTCCACGATCCATTCCACCGGTGAGAATTCCAAGCCCAACGGCAATGGTCTTTCAAAGATACAAGGCTACCTGAGCGATCTGATAGCCGACGCCACCGAGGAGATCGAGATCGAGGTCCGGCCTCAGGATCTCAACAAGAGTCAGGACAGCATCGGCTACCACGTCAAATAAATCCACACAGGGCCCGCAATCATCAGTTGCGAGCCCTGTTTCTTTCTTCCCCACCCTCACAAGTGTCAGGCGGGATGTGGTTAAACAGTTGCTCCGTCGTCTCGAAGCAGCGATTGTTCTCGGTAGCGTAGCTCGTCAGGAAGGTCTCCGAAAACTTCACCAGCGCACGCACCTCGCGGTTCATCTTCTGTTGGTGCTCTCTCACCTCGAAGGTCAACTGTTCAATTTCGTAGGTCGATAGATTACGCTTGCGCAGGCTCTCCAGGAAACCGCCTGCATTGAAACTCTCTGCAGCCCGGATAATCTGCAACAGGCTGCTCTCATTCTTGTCAAC